>JAEIGA010017314.1_pt1 | contig 10975 bp, 11 predicted proteins | sample 9270691 | NCBI WGS metagenome assembly JAEIGA01 (sample SAMN17057246, study PRJNA624740) | gut metagenome | biome: biome; isolation source: fecal sample | host: Bos grunniens | place: China: Xizang | collected 2019 | reverse complement strand
GTACTTCTGCAGCTCCGTCATAAAGCTCTGGCAGAAGCGCATAACCTCGCCCTCACTCTTGCCCTGAGGATCAAAGTCAGAACCACCCTTGCCGCCGCCCATGGGAAGCGAGGTGAGCGAGTTCTTGAAGGTCTGCTCGAAGCCGAGGAACTTGATGATGCTCTCGTTAACCGAGGGGTGGAAACGAAGACCGCCCTTGTACGGACCGATGGCACTGTTGAACTGGATACGGAAACCGCGGTTCACCTGAACCTTACCGTTGTCGTCAAGCCACGGAACACGGAACTTGATGATTCTCTCGGGCTCTACCATTCTTTCAACAACACCGGTCTCAACGAAATCGGGACGTGCTTCAAGAACGGGCTCGATCGACTCGAGAACCTCTTTTACCGTCTGGTGGAACTCGGGCTCGCCCGGGTTTCTTTTGATGACTCTCTCCATGAGGTCATTCAGATATGCGCTCTTAAACATAATTTGCTTCCTCCTGCGCAAAAAATTTATCCATTTTAAAGGTAGTATCATTTTAGCATTTTTCCCTTGTCTTGTCAATACTTTTAAAAACATTTTTGAAGGAGTTTCGACAAAAACTTGCAAGAGAAAAGAGCGGAGACACTACGGTCTCCGCTCGGGATCATTCGGATATTTCAAGTAAAATTCTTTCGTAAAGTGCGCGTGTTTCCTCGGCGGTTTCGGCACCGAGCACCACACGCTCCTCCCCTACCGTCAGCACGATGGCGGGAAGCTTTCCTGCATAGGTATAGCGCGTATAAAGACCAAACTCCTCGTTTTTAAAGCTCCCCATAAGCAGTCTTGCCGATCCAAATCCGTAAATACGCCTGCCGTCCACACCGCCCTCGCGGTACTCGGCCGCGTCAATGGCATCGTAGGCGAGAGTCAGATCCTGCATAAAGCTTGCCTTGACCGTCAGCGAGTCCTCGCTCGGCACCATCGTAATGTCTCCGGTATACATAAGCAAGGCCGAGAGGATCAGGATAACGGTAACCAGGACCACCGTCACCACACGCGCCGCCTTGGAGTGCTTGGTAAACCGACCGAGAGTCTCATTCATGGATTCCTTGGTCACCTCACCTGCCGCCAGCTGCTTTTTGTAAAAGCAGTAGGAATAGACGATGGGAGGCACCACGCAAAGAAGGATCAGCCCAAAGGCAACAAACGCGAAAAATTTTTCGGGAAGAAAGATAGCCGGAATACAAAGCAGTCCCGCAAGGACGTACAGCTTGCCGGCAAAGCGGTGGGTGGCATTCCAGTTCTCGTCGCTCATAAGCGTCCATTTGATCTTGATACCGGCCGTGATGTTGCGCGTGGTCTTGGGCATATAATTGCCGATCACGACAAACAGAACGGCAAGGAAAACAAGCACAAACGTAAGAATGTTCGCAGTATAACCGAGAGCAATTGCCAGAACGGTGCCCGTGGACATCAGCGAGATAATGGGTAGGATCCAGAACATAATGCCCGTGATCTTTTTATTTTGCTCGTTCCCTTTGTCAAGCACCGCCGTAAGGATCAGGCACAGCCAATGAAACGCAAGCAGGATGGGCGGGATAACGAGAAAGACGATTGCGGGACGGGCAAATCCGTCCGCCGTACCGTCAAGTCGGAAATGCACGGCAATTTTCTCGGGCAAAACACCCGAAAGCAGGCAAAAAAGCATCGGAAGTAAAATAACGATCGATGACAGGATCAGTTTTCCCTTATTCTTTTGAATCATTGTGAGTTTCTCCTTTCAAATCGGCGATCCAAAGCAAAATTTCCTCCAGGACCGAGGCGTTCAGCTCGTAATAAATGTACTTTCCTTCCCTTTTGTCGCGGATAAGGTCGGCCTCCTTCAGCACCGAGAGGTGTCGCGAGACCGAGGCACCCGTCACGTCAAAATGCGTGACGATATCTCCTGCCGACATTCGCCCTGCCTTCAAAAGATTCAGGATCTCGCGGCGAATGGGGTCGGAAAGCGCGCGCATCGTGTTTTGCAGTCCCATAGTTTTCTCCTTCATTTAACATTTAACCTAACCGTTAAATGTATTATAGCATCTCTCTCTCCTTTTGTCAAGGGGAAAATCAAAAAAACAGAGAAAATTTCTCTGTTTTTTAGAGTTTATTCTTTTTTACCTTCGCCAGCGGATTTTCGTTCATCGCTTCTTCCATACTGCGATTGCTGACGTGAGTATAAATTTGTGTGGTGTTAAGCTGCTCGTGTCCGAGAATGTCCTTGAGCACGCGCACGTCGACGTTGCCCGACTGATACATCAGCGTCGCGGCCGTATGTCTGAGCTTATGCACCGAAAAATGCTTGGATTCCAGCCCCGCCAGGTCCAGATATTTATACACCATCCATTGCACGGTCTTGACGCTGATGCGCTGATGGCGCGAGCTGAGGAAAAGGGCGTTCGTGTTTACCTTTTCGTCATATGTCTCCTCGACTCTCTCTTTAATATAAGAAACAAGCGCCTCACGGCAAGCGTCGTTGAGATACACGATTCGCTCCTTATTTCCCTTACCGATCACACGAAGTGAGCGTAGCTCACGGTCGAGATCCGAAAGGTTGATGCCAACCAGCTCCGACAATCGCATTCCGCAGTTAAGGAAGAGCGTAACGATGGCAAAATCACGCGTGGCAGTCTTGGATTCCTTATCGTTTTTGATGGCCTCCAGGAGTGCGATGGACTCCTCAAGCGTCAAAAATTTGGGAAGCGACTGCCTCTTTTTGGGCGACTCGATGTTGGCCGTCGGATCCAATTCAAAATAGTGCTTTTTGGAGACCAGATAGCGGTAAAACGCCTTGAGCGCCGATAGCTTGCGTGCCTTGGAGGCGTTCTGGTTGCCGCGCGTATTGCCCGCGTACATCAGAAAGGCATAGATCTCCTCGGTGGACACACCTTTTACGAATTCGAGGTCAATGCCGCGAATGTTGATGCTCTCGAACTCCTCCCCGATGGTGGGAAGCCCCTCACGCGAAGCAATCAAAAAGCGGAAAAAGGTGCGGAGATCCAACATATATTCGTCCACCGTCCGCGAGGAACAGCCCTGAATCGCCGATTTGTACGCCATAAAATCGCGCACGATCGACGGAAATTCCTGTACGTTGACCTCTCCCATATCGATCTTCCTCCTCCCAAAAACATTTCTTCATCTTCTATTATACAAAATAAATTTATTTTTTAGTGGATAAACTGTAAACTTTTGTCGTTTTTGTTGAAATTCGCGTGTTCGTGATATATAATAGGAAAAAAGAAATCAAAACGGAGTATATATATGTTAACATTTCTTAAAGAGCGCTCCTATGACATTGTAAAAATGTTTATTTATCAGATCGCGCTGTCCCTTTTCGGGCTTTCGCTGGCGCTGGCAACCGGATCGAGAAGTGCCTCGACCGATCTTGCCACCTACCAACCCTCCGCACTTCAGTTGATCACCAGCATTTTTTCGGTTCTCTTTTATCTTTTCCTTGTCTGCTATTTTATGTGGGAGCTGGGAGCTAAGGATTCCTCGCGCATCGCGCGCGGTGAAGAGGGCACCTCCCGTTTGGCGGGGCTGTATATGGCACTGGCCGCCAGCTCGGTCAATGCGCTGGTTGCCATCTTTATCACGCTGGGTAACTTCCTCTCGAACGTTCCCTTCTTCAGCAGCCTTGGCGGCGGCGCTGCCGTGGTCGGACTTCTCACACAAGGAATGTACACGGGGCTCTTGTCCATTCGTGTTGGCGGTGATCCCTTGAACTCCATGTGGTTTATGTGGTTCCTCACGATGATCCCGCTGATCGTCTCCGCCTCTCTGGCCTATCTCGCCGGCACACACGATTTCCATCTTTTCAAGCCCAAGCCACCGAAAAATATGTAAAATAGAAAAAGACCGTTTCTTTGTAACGGTCTTTTTTTGTTGCGATCAATCGCAGTTTTCCCAGTTGTGGAAGACGTTCATAACGTCGTCGTCCTCCTCGAGTCTCTCGATGAGAAGTCCCATAAACTTGATATCGTCCTCGGTCTCAAGCGTAACGGTGTTCGAGGGGATCTTGTCCTTCTCGGCTGAGGCTACGGTATAGCCTGCGCCCTCGAGGGCTTCCTTGATGGCATACAGGTCCTCGGTCACGGTGTAGACCACAAAAGCCTCGCCGTCAGCGGCAAAGTCCTCGGCGCCTGCCTCAAGCGCGGTCTCCATCAGCTTATCCTCGTCGATGTCGCCGTCCTCATTGTCAATAACGATGACGCCCTTCTCCTCGAACATAAAGCCCACACAACCCGACTGTCCAAGGTTGCCGTGATACTTGGCAAAGTAAGAGCGCACGTTGCCCGCCGTACGGTTACGGTTGTCGGTCGTGGTCTCCACGATCACGGCTACACCGCCCGGTCCGTAGCCCTCGTATACGATCTCCTCGTAGTTCTCGTCAGTGCTACCCATCGACTTTTTGATGATACGCTCAATGTTATCGTTGGGAACGTTGTTCGACTTGGCCTTCTGAATCAGGTCACGGAGCTTGGAATTGCTGTTCGGGTCTCCGCCACCCTCCTTAACGGCAATGGAGATCTCCTTGCCGATCTTGGTAAACACCTTCGCCTTCTGCGCGTCGGTCTTTTCCTTCTTGTGCTTGATATTCGCCCATTTGCTATGTCCAGACATCTTTATATTCTCCTTAAATTTTTTCTTCCTTCTTCAAACAGATCAGGCCAAACGCGTTTCCGAGAACGGTCTTTGCGGCCAGCGTGAGCATGGCTCTTGTGTTGCGAACGGCCGCATCCTCGGCGCTCACGATCTTGCACTCGTGATAGAAGCGGTTGAACGCCGCCGCCACGTCAAGAATGTAACGCGCAATGACCGAGGGCTCATAATCCCTCACCGCCTCAAGCACCTTCTCGGGGAAGCGTGCCAGGGTCTTGATCAGCGCCTCCTCCTCGGGAGCGGTCAGCTTCATCGGCTGTGCCTTGTCGGGCTCACCGGTCTTTGAGAGGATCGAGCAAGCACGCGCGTAGGTGTACTGCACGTAAGGGCCGGTATTTCCCTCAAAGCTGAGCGCGTCCTCCATCACGAAGTTGATGTCCTTCATACGGTTGTTGGACAGATAGTAGAACACGATCGCGCCTACGCCGACCGACTCGGCAATATCCGTTCTTCCCTTAAGCTCGGGATTCTTCTCCTCCATGATCTCGCCCACCTTTTCGATGGCCATGGCAAACAGATCCTTCAGAAGAATGACGTTTCCCGTACGCGTAGCCAGCTTTTCGCCGTTGATGCTCACCGTACCGTACGGCACGTGAACAAGGGCGGGTGCCCACTCGTAGCCCATCATTTCCACGACCTTGAACCACTGCTGGAAGTGCAGGCACTGTGCGGCGCTGGTCACGTAGATCGCCTTATCGAAATCGTAGGTCTCCTTGCGGTAGACCGCTGCGGCGATGTCACGCGTGGGATACAGCGTCGAGCCGTCGCGCTTGAGAATGAGGCAAGGCGGCATTCCGTACTTCTCCAGGTCTACGATGGAAGCGCCGTCGTCGATCTTGAGAAGCCCAAGGTCTCTGAGCTTCTGCACCTGCGCGGGCATCTTATCGGTATAAAAGCTCTCGCCCTTATAGCTATCAAACTCAATGCCGAGAAGGTTATAGGTCTTCTTGTACTCCACAAGGCTGACCTCGATAAACCACTTCCAAAGCTCAATGTTCTCAGCGTCGCCCTGCTCCAGCTTGTGGAACTCGGCTCTCGCCTCGTCGTTAAGCGCAGGATTTGCCTCCGCCTCGCTGTGGAATTTAACGTAAAGCTCCACCAGCTTGTCTACACCGCCGGCCTCGACCTCCGCACGCACACCCCACTTGCGGTAGGCAACGATCATCTTACCGAACTGGGTACCCCAGTCGCCAAGGTAATTGATGCCCACGCACTTGTAGCCCACAAACTCGTGAAGCTTTTTGAGTGCGTGACCGATCACGGTCGTTCCGAGATGTCCGATATGGAAGGGCTTAGCCACGTTGGGTGAGGAGTAGTCGAGAACGACCGTCTTTCCTTCGCCAAACGTCTGCGAGCCGTAGCTCTCCCCTGCCTCCACGATGCCGCGAAGCAGCGTGTCGCCAAGGTATTCCTTGTTCAAATAAAAATTGAGATAGCCGTTGACGTTTTCCACACGGCTGACCATCTCGTCCTTCACGCTTTCAGCAAGCGCCCCCGCGATCTGCACGGGCGAGCGGCGAAGCGTCTTGCTCAGCTTAAAGCAAGGAAGCGCAAGGTCGCCCATCGAAGAATCGGGCGGATACTCGAGCATCGAGGCAAGCGTAGCCGCGTCGGCCTCGGCCCCCGGGAACTGCGCCGCGATCTGTTCGGTGATTTTTTCAGCAATACTTTGTTTGATCTTCAGCATATTTCTTTCCTCTGTTTATTTTCAACCTTACTATTATAATACAAAATTTTGTTTTTTGCAATAGCCTTTACACAATTTGGCAAAGCTTTGCTCCGGTAAATTTGACAAGCTCATCCACCTCAAGCAAAAGCTGAGCGCCCTTCATCCCGGCGCTGACCGTGATTTTTTCAAAATTCTCAGCGCTTTGCTCAATAAAGGTGGGGAATTTCTTTTTCATACCGATGGGGGAGCAACCGCCGCGCACATAGCCCGTGATGCCGAGAAGCTCCTTGACGTGAAGCAGCTCCACCTTTTTGTTTCCCGTGATGGCGGCCGCCTTTTTGAGGTCGATCTCCTTATGAACGGGGATACAAAAGACGATCACACCGGTCTTGTCCCCTCTTGCCGTCAGCGTTTTGAACACCTGATCAAAGGGAAGCCCGATCTGCGAGGCAATGTGAACGCCCGAAAGGTCATTCTCGTCCACCTCATACTCCTTGACCTCGTAGGCAATCTTGGCCGCGTCCAGAAGACGCATTGCGTTGGTTTTGGTCATAATCCGTTCCCCTCCTCGATCATCTCCCGCGCCACGGCACGCTGGGTCTCGGTCACGTGGATGCCGCCCAGAATGCGGGCCACCTCGTCCACTCTTCCCTCGCCGTCCAGCTCAGTGATCTCGGTCTCCGCTCTTCCCGTTTGGTCATTTTTGGATATGAGGAAGTGCCTGTCTGCCAGCGACGCGATCTGCGCCGAATGGGTCACGCAAATAACCTGAACCTGCCGCGCGATCTCGCGAAGCTTAAGACCCACCTTGCGCGAGGTCTTGCCGGAAATACCGGCGTCCACCTCGTCAAAAATGACCGTGGCCACGCCGTCCTTGTCCGAAAGCACGCTTTTGAGAGCCAGCATAATACGCGAAAGCTCGCCGCCCGAGGCAATCTTTTCCAGCGGTCCGGGCTCCTCGCCTGCGTTTGCCGAGATCAAAAACTCCACCACGTCGCCGCCGTCGGATCTCAGCGTATCGCTCTCGGCAAGCGAAATGCAAAAGCGCACCTTGGGCATATCCAGAAAAGCAAGCGTTTCGCTTACCTCTTTTTGAATGGTTCTTGCCGCCTCGCGGCGCCGCTCGCGGATCTGTGCGGCAAGTGTGCGTGCCTTTGCTTCAAGCCCGCGACACTCCTTTTCCAGCTCCTCGCGGATGGCATCTGCGTTTTCAATGGTATCAAGCTGCGCCTGTGCCCTCTCGCGGAAGGCAAGTATTTCCGAAACGTCAGCTCCGTATTTCCGACGAAGCTTTGAAATGGTGCTAAGGCGAGCTTCGATCTTATTCAGCCGCAAAGTCGGATCCTCGTCGGATTCGGCATAGCGTTGCACGGTATCGGCAATGTCTTCAATTTCATAGCGGAACTCGGTAAGGCGCTTAGCCCCCTCCGCCGCCTCGGGAAGCACGTCCCCGATCTTTTCCAGCGCCGAGGCCGCCCGCTCGAGCAGCACCGTCGCGCTCTTTTCGCTGCCGTAAAGTGCGCGGTACGCAAGATGCGTCTGCGCGTGGATCTTTTCCATCGAGGAGAGCCGCACCGATTCCGCCTCCAGCGCCTCCTCCTCGCCCATTTTCAGACGAGCCGCGGCAATTTCCTCGATCTGATACCGAAGCATATCCCGCATGCGGAGCTTTTCGGCGGTGTCGCTTTCCAGCTCCTCGATCTTGCTCTTCGCTTCGGTAAGAGCCCGATATACCTTAGCGTAGGCGGTGCGAAGTTCTCCGTTTTCGGCATAAGAATCCAAAATATCGATCTGCGCCGACTTCTGCATCAGGCGTTGATTTTCGTTTTGTCCGTGAATGTTGATCAGCAAACGGCAAAGCTCTCTTTGCAGGCTCTGTGTCACCGTCCGCCCGTTTATCTTGACCGCACTCTTTCCGTCGCGCGAGAGCGTACGCGTGATCATCACCGAGCCGTCGCACGCCACACCGTAGGACTCCAGAAGCTCGATTGCCTCCGTACGGCAATCGGTAAAGACCGCGCTGACGAGAAGCCGATCCTCACCCGTGCGGATCATATCGCGGGAAAGGCGGTTACCCGAAAGCAGATTGATGCTGTCGATCACGATGGATTTTCCTGCACCCGTCTCGCCGCTGAGCACCATAAAACCGTTTGTAAAATCAATATCCGCCACCTTGATCACTGCGGCGTTTTCAATGTGGAGCGATGCAAGCATTTCCTTTCCCTCCCTTTTCTTTTTGTCTCCGATACCTTAAAGCAGACCGATGCGTTTTTTGAGATTCTCGCAAAAAACAGCCGCGATCGCATCGCTGACGGCGACCGCCAGAATGGTATCGTCACCGGCCACACAGCCGAGGATCTCGCCGTGATCCATAGAATCCAGCTCCGCCGCCACCGCTTGGGCAAGACCGGGGCCGGTCTTGATGACCACAAGATTGTTGGCAAAGGCCACGCTTTGAATGGACATCATATACGAATGGCGCGTTCTTACCGCGGCGTGCTCCGACATCGCATAGTGATATTTTCCGTTTGCTCCGAGCACCTTAGAGATCTTGAGCTCGCGAATGTCGCGCGAGACGGTGGCCTGCGTAACCGCAAACCCCTCGGCGCGAAGCTTATCGATCAGCTCGTCCTGCGTTTCAATCTCAAAACGGGCGATCAGCTCTTTTACCTTTTCCAGTCTTTGATTTTTCAACGTTAAATCCCCCCCTCGCTGTTTCTTTTTCTCAGCTTCTCGTAAAAACTACGGTCCTTGACGCGCACGATCGAGGTAACCAGCTCCGACTTGGTAATGCGCACCACGTCGTTGCGCATCAGCTCGAAATTGATCCGTCCGTCCAGCGTCAGATACAGCACCTTTTCCCGTCTGCACACATGTTTCACCTCAATCACCGCCGAATCCGGGAAAAGGATCGATCGGGCAAACGAAAAATGCGGACAGATCGGTGTTACACAAAAACAGGAGATGTGCGGATCGGCAATCGGGCCGCCCGCAGACATCGAATACGCCGTCGAGCCGGTCGGTGTGGAGATGATCAGTCCGTCCGCACGGTACGTGTTGATCGGCGTACCGTTTTCCCTGAGCTCAAGATCCACGATACGGGCAATCGAGCCGTTGGAAATGACGGCATCATTCAGCGCAAACGCAACCTCCGTCTTCTTGCCCGTCCCGCTGATAACCTCGGCGTTGAGCATGGTTCGCGTATCCAGGCGGTAATCCCCCACCATCACCTTATCCAAAAGATCCAGCTCGCTCATCTCCAGCTCGGCAAGGTAGCCAAGACGTCCCATATTGATACCGAGAATGGGCGTATTGCGCGTCGCGGCATTGCGCGCCGCGTCCATGATCGAGCCGTCGCCGCCAAGCACGATGATAAGATCGGCGGTGGCATATATGTTCGTCGGGGTGTCGAATGTAAGCGCCGGACGATGCCTGTGCATACGCTCGATACGCTCACGGTAATTCAGCGGCACAACAATGCGGCAATTGTACTTTTTCAAGTGCTCCGCCACCTTCATGGCAGCCGCCGATTTTTCGCTGATGTTATAATTGGTAATCAAAGCAATTTTCATTTGCTTCCCCTCCGCTCTGCAAGCTCCTTGCATTTTTGGCGAAGCTCCTTCGCCCCACCGCCCTTGCGAAAGGCGGCAATGTATTCTGTATTTCCGTCTCCTCCCAAAATGGGTGAGATGTCCAAACCAAAGCAGGCAAGACCGCACGCCGCGGCCGCGTCCAGAACGCGCTCCATCGCCAGCCTGCGATCGGACGCATTTTTCACGATTCCGTTTTTCCCGATCGCACTTCTGCCGGCCTCAAACTGCGGCTTGATCAGGCTGACCAGAACGCCGTCCTCCCTAAGAACGTCCGCAAGCGCGGGCAGAATCAGCGTTTGCGAAATGAAGGATACGTCCATCACTGCCACGTCGGGCAGAATTGGAAAATCCGAAGGCACCAGTGCCCGCGCGTTGTATTTTTCCATGTTGACTACGCGCTCGTCCTTCAAAAGCTTTTGGGCCAGCTGTCCCTCACCGGCATCCACCGCATACACCCTTGCCGCCCCGTTTTGGAGCAAACAATCGGTAAAACCGCCCGTCGATGCGCCAACGTCAAGTGCTACGGCCCCCTCCACGTTCACCGAAAAGACCTCAAGGGCCTTTTCCAGCTTGAGGCCGCCGCGCCCCACGTATTTTTGTGTATTTTCCACCGATACGGTATGGGCAAGTGTCTCATCAACAAGAGCCGACGCCTTAAGAGCCTTCCTTCCATCCAGGATAACCGCGCCCTCCTCAATAAGGCCTCGTGCCCTTGTGCGGCTCTCCGCATACCCGTGCTCGGTCAGATAAACGTCCAGTCGCATCACGGCATCAGCGTGCACAGCGTGAACGCCACCGCAAAACCGAGGATCGCACCGACCAAAACCTGGAACGGCGTATGTCCGATCAGCTCCTTAAGGTTTGCCTGCGGGTCTTTGGCCTTACCGGAGAAAAGCTCCTCGATCATCTGATTGATGACCTTGGCCTGCTTACCGGTCTCAAGGCGAACACCCGTAGCGTCGCTCATAACGATGGTTGCAAGAAGGATCGAAGCCGCCGCCTCGTATCCGCCAATGCCATAGATCATGATTGCCGAGGT
>JAEIGA010017313.1_pt1 | contig 10976 bp, 12 predicted proteins | sample 9270691 | NCBI WGS metagenome assembly JAEIGA01 (sample SAMN17057246, study PRJNA624740) | gut metagenome | biome: biome; isolation source: fecal sample | host: Bos grunniens | place: China: Xizang | collected 2019 | reverse complement strand
TAAATGGTAAAGCGGCGGCCGATGAACTTAAAGCTAATAATGGCGGGGATGCTGTTGAGGAGGGTGTTCACCAAAACATAGGGAAGTGAAATCCCAAAAAATCGGTTAAAAATTTCTAGAATCAAAAGGCTTAAGCCAGTAAATCCACCAGGATATAAGCCTCCTGCGTGGACAAAGGTGTTCAGATTCACCGCCATTACCAAGGAGGCTACAATCACCAAAAGCAACCGAACAAGGGGGTGACGAAATAAAGATTTATTTTTCGGGGTAAAACTTTCCATCAATCCTCCACCACAAATTCCAGTATAATCTGATTCTAGGCTTTTTGCCAGTAGTAAATATCGAGGTATTTTAGTACTTTGAGACGATGGATTTACCCCATCTGGCATAAAAAGTTCAATATCATTATAATCCTGCCATGAATATCTTTGCCCAATTCCTTCCTGATTTTATGCAGTTTTCCACGGTGGAAGCTGCAAACCTAATCCTTTTGCTGGGTTTGATTATGTTTTTAGGAGCCCTTGGTGGACGGCTTTTTCAAAAGCTGAGAATTCCCCAAGTGGTGGGATACATCGTTATTGGTGTATTGATTGGTCAGTCTGGACTACAGCTTTTAAGCGTTCCCGTTATTACCGCATTGGAGCCATTGAGCAGTGTAGCCCTGTCCCTCATCGGCTTTTTGATTGGAGCAGAGCTGAAAATCGGGGTAATAAAAAAATACGGCAAGCAATTTGTAGGAATCCTCCTCTTTGAAGCAATTGTTCCCTTCTTTGTGGTAGCCATAGTAGTAACAGCAGTGGCCTTTGCCCTCACCAGAAATTTTGCCACTGCCCTGTCTATGGGTTTAGTACTCGGCTCCATTTCCTCTGCTACAGCTCCTGCAGCCACCACCGATGTATTGAAGGAAAATAGAACTCGTGGCCCCCTTACCATGACGGTGCTGGGAATTGTGGCCATGGACGATGCCGTTGCCCTTATTCTCTATGCAGTGGCATCTTCTGTTGCAGCTATCCTCCTAGGGGGCGGAGAAGGCTTAACCTTGGGAGCCCAGCTGATTTCTCTCCTGTACGAAGTGGGAGGCTCCGTTGTGGTAGGCGGTCTTATAGGTCTTGCCTTGGGACAGATTATCCGTAACCTCATGAGCGATGAAGGGAGAATTTTATCCTTTTCCTTGGGAGCCTTGTTCCTGTGTACTGGAATTTGTACCTTGATGGCCCTAGACAATATTCTTGCAGCCATGAGTTTGGGCTTTGTGATGGTGAACTTTGCTCCCGCTAAAACACGAGAAACCTTTTCTCTGGTGGAAAAATTCACTCCCCCGATTTACGTCATGTTCTTTGTTCTAGTGGGAGCAAAGCTAAACATCTGGAACGTAAATGCCTTTGTGGCAGTGTTGGCTATTCTCTACGTGCTGTGCCGAACCTTGGGAAAATCTTTGGGAGCCAGACTGGGAGCCAGACTTACCAAGGCTCCAGAAACAGTGAGAAAATACCTACCCTTCTGTCTTCTAAGCCAGGCTGGTGTAGCCATTGGTTTGTCCATTGCCGCAGGTCAAGATTTTTCTGCCACCATTGGCCCCACCATTATGCTGATTATTACCGCCACCACCTTTGTGGTGCAGCTGGTAGGCCCTATCTGTGTAAAACATGGTATTACAAAGGCTGGTGAATGTGGACTGGATATCACAGAAGAAGACTTAATGAAAAACAGCCTTGTCCAAGACATTACCTGGGGAAATGTATCTATTTGCCGATCCGATTCTCCTGCCATAGTTCAAGAAACCACCACCTTGAATGAAATCATCTGTTCATTCAGTCATCACGAAAATCTCAGCTATGCGGTACAAAATAAAGACGGCAAGCTTTCTGGCATCATTACCTTGGAGCATTTGAAAGAAGCCCTCTTGGTAACAGAGCTTTCCGAAAGTCTTATGGCCTGCGATGTTATGGAGGTACCAGAGGTTACCTGTACAGCCACTACTCCAGTGCCAGAACTATACAAGCTTTTTAGCAATTATGATACGGAAACAGTTCCTATTGTGAATGACCAAGGAATTTGTCTTGGGGTAGCAGAAAAATATACCCTCGACCACTACCTACATGCCAAGGTAATGGAGCTTCACAAAAAGGTTGCTGATTTAGGCTGATTTCAACTAAGAGCATTCCCCAATAATCGAAAGAAAAGAATAGGGCCTCCCTCGGTTATGATTACTGAAAATCATGACCACAGAAGGAGGCCCAAGATTTATTTTTAAGAAAAGATTTTAGTACTTGTATTCCCAGAACATACCAATGCTAAAGCCAAAGTTGGTGTCAGCATCGGTGCTGATGATGGTAAAACCAGGATCAAGACGCAATTCACCCCAAGACTTTGTTTTGTAGTGGAGACGAGGAGTAATGACCACCTCTGAGGTTCTCATGTCACTTTCGCTGGCCAAGTTGTCACCATAGGTTACACGAACATGGGTATAGAATCGCTCGCTAATGTCCATTCCAATCAAACCACCAATCAAAATAGGCATCATGGTAATATCGTCACCAGAAGTATTCTGACCTACGGTCTGCTTGCCAGTTACAACACCCATGTCAGCACCAAGATACAGGGGGAACCAGGGCATGGTGTAGTGGAGACCAGCATTTAACAGGGAAACCACACCTTTTTCAGTTTTAGTCATGGAACCGGAAGCAGCACCTGCAATATCGCTGGGGTCTACCACGTTGGTATTGGTGTAGATGGTAATACCAAGGTTTGCTTTCATATTTTTAACGGCCAAAAGCTCTCCATAAAAACCGATGGTTTGATTTGCATCGCTGGCAGTATCAAACTGACCACCAAAACTCAAGGTTAAGGCATCCATCAATGTGTAGTTTACACCAACACCAGTAGTCCAGGCTGATTTTCCCATGGCCTTTACCACGTCTAAAGGCAGGGAGTTCCAGCCGATGGTAAGCCCTTCCAAAAAGCCAATTCCCGTTCCAGAACCTCTAAAGAGCATGGCCATACCTTCACCAGCGGCATATTTTCTCAAGCCGTAGCTAGCATCACTTCCGTAACCATAGGCTCCAGGCAACTCATAACCACTCCAAGGAAGCTCCTTTCCAAAACTGTTTCCCACAGCAAATTCCATGAATTTCAGTGGACGAATTGCCCCGTTGAATTCAAACCAAGTCTGATTTCCAGTGAGAGAAATTTCCTCCTTCCACTGGTCACTACTCTGCAGGGCAACCTGGGCTCGCCCCCAGAGAGAAAATTTTTCGTGATCATAACCACCAACAAAGCGATTGTACAAATAACCGAATGATGCATCAGAATCTGAGGCTGCATCTTGGGTTACAAGAACTGCCCCCACTCGGTCAGAAAATTTCACTGTCTGAGCTGATACAGCAGTTCCTAAAATCAGTGTGGCAAGAAGTGCCATCACAAATGTTCTTTTCATTGCGAAAATCCTCCTGTGTTGTCTTGTTAGCAAGTACCTGGTACCACGGTACCTGTAGCCAACATCTACACTAAACTGTAGGTCATGGCCACTGAAAATGCCACTATTCCACAGGGATTTAAGCTAGATTTTAAGGGAAATTGAGAATTGAGAATTAAGAGGAGTTCTTAAACACGGTGGGTTTTATGGCTTCTCTTTGTATGAAAGTGTCAAATTATCCAAGGATTCGTTAAGGGCGACTCGTACTTGGGAAATCACTTTTTGCGTTATAACCTCGTAGGCACTCTGCATATCTAAATTTTCTTTAGGAATGGGCACAAACAACTCGTGTGGATCAATAGCTAAGGCATTGCACAATTTAATGAGAGTGGCCTTAGTAAGCCAGCGTCTTCTGCCTTCAATATCGTTCATCATTTGGCGTGAAATATCGGCCTTATCTGCAAGCTTTTCTTGAGATAGTCCCTGCTGTTTTCGTATGGTTCGTATATTTTCAATCACTCTCGTCTGTAATTCATCTTCTGTCATATCTATAAGTTTATGCAAGCATTTATCTAAATATAACTTGCAATATTTTGAGGTATTTTAACAAATATGGAGAAGATATGAATTTTCAAGATTTGCTAGATGTACTAGAGACAGCAACTGACGAAGGCATAAACGAAACTAGAAAAAAATCAAAACGTTTTGATGCCCTCTGTTCCATTGACGAATGTCTAAGATACGTTGCGAAGAACAGAATTGAGCCAAACACTAAAGACGGAAAACACATTTATCTTGAGTTGGAAGAAATACTTGCAACATTCAACCAAGAATTCATAAAAATGGGCGTGAACCCGAACCTGAGCGTCAATTGGCAACTGTGTATCCCTTTTGGAGACTAATTCCTAGAAGACAACACAGCATCCAGCCAAGACACAAACCACAAGCCAGAAAAGTGTACCTTGATATCGGTGAAAACTAATAAGTCATAAAACACAACTTAAAGGAGGAAATTATATGACTATCAAAAAGACCATATGTCTAGTAGGAACTGTAATATTGTTGATTGCAATTGGAGGACTATTCGGCTGTTCCAAGAAGGAGGTGGCGAGCGAACGAGGAGTTAGAGCGGAAACTCCGCCAACACGAGAAGTGGAGGCAAAGAAGGAGGTCGCAGGCTCAAAATCACAGAAGGAATATTTCAAGGAAGCAGAGAAAGCCTTTAAACGAGCAAAGGAAGCACCTGCCAGTGACTTTGTGTACGGACTTGCCGATGCGGGGGATGGAGTTATTATCAAAGATTATAAAATCGGGAATACTCCGAAAGATCCAGTAGAGCTACTGATGTACCTAAATCGAGATTCTGAAATTGAGGACTCTGTGGAACCAGTGGAAATTGTCATTCCATCAGAAATAGAAGGACTGCCTGTGGTAGAACTTGGAGATGAGGTTTTTAGAAATTCTCCTGTAAAAACAGTTGTCATTCCTGAATCCGTAAAACGATTCGGATCAGGATTATTTAGAGAAGCAAGACATCTTCAATACGTAAAACTCCCCACTACAATAACTAGTTTACTAGGACAGTTTTTTGCTAGCTGTGACTCACTGGAATATTTTATTATTCCAGATCACATTACACACATAGGAGGGAGCGCCTTTTCTTTTAGTGGTTTACGAGCTATAGAAATTCCAGATACAGTCACCACTTTTGAGGATTGGGATTCACTCTTTTCCCATTGCAAAAATTTGGAATATGTAAAATTGCCTAATGAGATAAAAACTTTGTGTTATACATTCAGAGACTGTACTGCCTTAAAGCAGGTTATCTTGCCAGAATCCCTCGAAACACTAGAAAACAATGTATTCGTTGGCTGTAGAAGTCTTGAGCAGATTAACCTGCCAAATACATTGACATTTATAGAACCCGGAACATTTTCTGGAAGTGGTTTACGTTCCATCTCCATCCCAGAATCCGTCACCAATTTCCAAGACTTGACCTTAGCCAGCTGCGGTCAACTTGAGGCCATTACACTTCCCGATAATGTAACCCACATCAACAATAAACTCTTAGGGAGAGGAAATAAGAACTTAAAGCGTATAAATCTTCCTGCTTCCTTGCAATCCATAGAGAATGGAGCCTTCTATGAACTATCTTCATTGGAGGAGCTGATTATCCCAGAAAATCTTACTACTATCTATTGGGGAGAAGAAAATGACGCCTTTTACGGCACAGCCCTGCCACTGGCAACTCAAGCAAAACTGAAGCAACTTGGATACCCTGGGAAATTCAACTAGAATTCTTTCCATACTCATCTTTCTAAATAAGGAAAGTCGAACCACAACCCACTGACACACCATTGTCGGTGGGTTTCAGCCTCTTTTAACCCCCAATTTTTATACAAACACTGGGCGCTTCTTTTCCTTTGCACATTGTACCAAAAACAAGTTTATCAAGCTTTGGTATGCAATACCAGTCTCTAATGCCAACTGCTTAAAATAAGTCACAACATCACCATCAAGATTGATTGTAACAGGTCTTTTTTTTCTTGCTTCTTGAGTATTCTGTGCAGTTTTCATTAATAGTGCTCGTAATTCATTTTGGTTGTCACAAGGAACAAAACATTCTTCATTGTCTTCATTCCATTGTTCCTCCTTATCCAAAGGAGAAAGCCAAAATTCCTCTTCCTGTAATTTTCTCGTTGTTTCTTCATTCATTCTCACACCCTTCCTTTTAGTTTTCTGCAAGGATATGCAGTTTTCAAAAACCAATTCCCTGCATCATCAATTACACAGGGAACTGCATAAGGATACTCATTGATATACACAATTATTCGATATTGACCATCTCTTGCAGGATTAATTTCTGGACCGATAAAATCCCCATTACTCAATTTTTCCACAATCTGTTCAAAACAAATGTGACGGTTAGTTTTAAGCCATTCATTCTTTGCTTCATCCCAGTTGATATACATACTTTATATTATATGTATAAAATAAATACATGTCAAATTCTACCAACACACTCCCGTTACTCCATCTCTCCCTTCACCTTGCTACTTTTTCCCCAGTGGGCTATACTAAGATATATTTTTACAGAAGCCTTTGGAGGAAAAGATGATAGATTACCGTCAGTCTGGTGTAGATGTGGAAGAAGGGTACCGTGCAGTGGACAAGTATAAGTCCCATGCTAAGCGAACAGCCATTCCCGGTGTTTTAAGCGGTTTAGGCAGCTTTGCAGGAATGTTTCAGGTACCAGCCGGCATGAAGGAGCCAGTGATGGTAAGCGGTACCGACGGTGTTGGTACCAAGCTAGACGTGGCCTTTGCCATGAAAAAATACGACACTGTGGGAATTGACTGTGTTGCCATGAGTGTAAACGACATCCTCTGTACTGGTGCTCGTCCCCTCTATTTTTTAGACTACATTGCCTGCGGAAAGCTGGATGCTTCTGTAGCAGCAGATTTAGTAAAGGGTGTAGCTGACGGCTGTGTAGAAAGTAACTGCGCCCTGCTAGGTGGCGAGACAGCAGAAATGCCTGGCTTTTACGACGAGGGTAAGTACGACGTGGCAGGCTTTGGAGTGGGCATTGCAGAAAAGGCTGCCATAGTAACTGGGGAGTCCATTACAGAAGGTGATGTATTGATTGGTCTTTCCTCCAGCGGTATCCATTCCAACGGCTTTTCCTTGGTACGTCGCCTGATTACCGATTTTACCCAGAAGGCTGATTTTGCTGAGGGCAAGACTATCGGTGAAGTAATCCTTGAGCCTACACGAATCTACGTGCGGCCTGTTCTTTCTGTTTTGGAGCAGTTTGGCTCAGCAGTTCACGGTATGGTGCACATCACTGGTGGTGGATTCTACGAAAACATTCCTCGTATGTATCCTGCGGCCAACGAAAAACGACAGGCCCAGGGGAAAGCACCCTTAGTTTCTTCCATTAGAAAAGGGAGTTGGGAAGTACTTCCCATTTTTGAGGAGCTTGTTCGCCGTGGAGCAGATCCAGAACGTATGTACCACACCTTTAACATGGGAATCGGCTTTATTTTAGCTGTAGCCCAGGACAAGGCCGACGCTATTTGCAAGGCCCTTGCAGACTTTGCCGCCAGCCCAGATGCTGGACGCTGTAGCCAGATGAAGGCATGGAAGATTGGTCAGGTGGTAGCTTCCCAGAAACTTCCCGCCGCAGGAGAAAAGCTCAGTCAGGAAGAACAAGTACTCTTCCAAGAGTAAGAGCTCTTCTTCCAAAAGAAGGATACATTCATGGAAAGAAAAGATAATCCCCTGAAAATTGCTGTGTTGGTGTCTGGTGGAGGCACCAACTTGCAGGCCCTCATGGACGCAGAAAAACAGTGGTGCACAGAAGGGAAATCCCTACCCTACACTGTGGCACTAGTTGTTTCCAGCAGCAAAAATGCCTATGCCCTGGAGCGGGCTGCAGTGGCTGGAGTGCCCAGTACCGTGGTGAGTCCCTACACCACCCTAGGTCCAGAAAAGGCAAAAACTGCTAGCCGAGATGAAAAGCGCTTTGCCGTATCTAATGGAGTGCTAAAGCTTTGTCAGGAATACCAAATTGAGGCCATTGTGCTAGCAGGCTTTCTCACCGTGCTGGGGGGAGACATTATTCAGGAGTACAAGGGACGCATCATCAACCTGCATCCAGCCCTCTTGCCGAAATTTGGTGGCGAGGGAATGTGGGGGCACCATGTACATGAGGCGGTCCTTGCAGCAGGAGAAGTTGAATCAGGTTGCACCATTCATCTAGTGGATTCTGGTTGCGATACAGGAGAAATCCTCCTGCAAAAGAAGGTGCCAGTGCTTCCTGACGACACACCAGAAAGCCTCTATGCCCGCATTGCTCCCCAAGAGCACATTGCCATGGTGGAAGGTGTGGAGCTTCTATCCCAGCGATTGCGTTCTTCAGCCAACTAGTAGGGGAAAACATGGAACAAGACATTCGGTGGCAGCAGCGATTTCACAATTACACCAAGGCTCTGTCTCGTTTTCAGGAGGCAGTGGACTTGGCAAAAAGTCGTGAATTGTCCCAGCTGGAAAAACAGGGCCTTATTCAGAGCTTTGAGTTCACTCAGGAGCTTTCATGGAAGGTGATGAAGGATTTCCTTGAATACCAAGGAGTTGCAACTGGAATCATGGGTTTCAAAGATGCGATTCGCAATGGCTTTTCCGTGGGACTCATTCAGGAAGGAGATATCTGGATGGATATGGTTACAAGCAGGAACGCAGCCAGTCACACCTACAACGAGGAAACTGCTGATGCAATCCTGCAAAAGTGCATCCACTCCTACATAGCTCAATTCTGTAAGCTTCGAGAAAGGCTAGAGATGGAGCTTTCCTCAGCACAGGGAATCTGAACGGGAATGGAATTCGGTCTCACCCCAGCCCACCGAAAAATCATCAATTCAATTTTTGCACAATATCCCCAGATTCATCAGGTGTTGGTATACGGTAGCAGAGCAAAAGGAAATTATCGTCTTGGCTCCGACATCGACATGACCATTTCCCAAGGAGAAAATCTTTCAACCGATATCTTGTTCAAGCTCATGAACGACTTTGATGATTCGATTCTGCCCTTCTTTGTGGATCTTTCTATTTTCTCCCAGCTTACAGAACCAGCTCTCATTCAGCACATACAGCGGGTGGGAAGGGTGATTTATCAGAGGGAATCCTAGCCACAGCTCATCTATCCTTGACTTTTCCTGCTTCCAGTGGCATGATAGCCTTCACTGGAGGTTTTATGAAAGGTTCTTTTTTCACAAAAATTCTTGGATTACTTGTCTGTGCCGTTCTTCTGATAGCCTGTGAGGTTGAAGAGCAACGCTACAGTACTTGGGAAGAAATGAGCCAAGCTCCCGCAAACCAATTGAGCTGGATTCCTAGCTTTATGCTACAGGAGGAGGCTTTAGTTCAGAACATCTACTCCATTGTGGAATGTCACGATTTGGATTCAAACAAAGGCTGGGGAAAGGCTGAATGTAACGAGGTAGCCTTGGCTTGGTTCCAGAGCTTGAGCTTTCAGGAGCAACAGCTGGACAAGACAAGCTGGAAATTCCTTTCCAAGCTGGGATTGAAAAACCAGCAGGTACAGGTTGCCCAGCTAGAAAACTGGCAGATTATACTGGAGGGCAACACTTTTTACTACTTCGGAGAATAAGCTTTCCCATTCATCAAAAAAAAATCCCACAGTGAAGCCACTGTGGGATTTTTTCATCATCGACTAATTGTAAAACTATTGGGGAAGCTTCCGTTTGTAAAGGCTGGCAGAACTGCCACCCCGCACGGTACCTTTCTTGCTCTTTCCTTCAGAAAATCTTCCGAGGGAACCGCCACCAAAGGATTTTCCAGAGCCTTTTCCACCCTTGGAACGGGATTTATCAAAGGAGGATTTTTCGCTGGCCTTAAAGCTCCAGCTTCCCTCGCTATTATCCTTGCCCTTCTTGCGTTTTGGCTTGCTGCGGGGCAAATCCATTTCATCTGATTCACCACGACTTCTTCTTTCATTTCCAGCAGGCTTTTCATCAAGGTGCATGTGAGGAATGCTACTGTCCCGCTGACTCATCTGCAGGGCTCGCTCGGCAGCTTCAATAGGCAGGCTCACCAAGGAGAAGCTGTCCTTTACCACAATGCCGTCCACCAAACGCTGGGGAATATCCAGTAGGTCGCTAAAGAACTCAGCGATTTCCCGCACAAAAAACTTATCTCGGCGGCCCAGCTGCACGTAAAGGCGCTTCTGGTCTTCTGATACAACATCACGGTCACGGCGAGGAGCACCATCATCAAGGTTCCGTCCCCGTCGCCCACCTTCTCGCAGAGAGTCACGGCCGCCCTTACCTTTTTTCAGGCTTTCCAGGGACTCGATATGGCCATAACGACCAGCATCAAGATGATGACCGTAGAAGTTTTCCAAGACAGAAGCGAGAATTTCCTGGGGATCGCGATGACCGCACAGATCAGCTGCCATCTGGGCAAAGATAGAATTCTCTTGGGAAGGAGAATCAGCAGTAACACCTGCCACTCCATCAAGAGCTGCTTCTACCGTTTCATCAGCAGCAACACCATCCACCTGCTTCCAGATGGCTTCCTTCATGGAATCAAAGAGACGATTTTGCTTCAGCTCAAGAATCTTCTTTACAGAAGGAACGGTGTCTTCCTGAAGACTTCCCTTTACGGCCTTGCGAATGGCAGACTTCAAGTGCTCCAACTTTCGCTTTTCTTCTGGTCGCACCAAGGTAATGGCCTCGCCGTAGGAGCCAGCCCGACCAGTACGTCCAATACGATGGATGTAAGTAGAGCTGTCGAAGGGAATGGAGTAATTGATAACGTGGGTCAAACCACCAATATCAATTCCACGTGCAGCCACGTCAGTGGCCACCAAAATGCGGGTCTTCTTGTTTCTGAACCGCAGGAGAATCTTTTCTCGCTGCTGCTGGGAAATATCTCCGTGGAGAGCTGCCACCTCGTAGCCTCGTTCGTCCAGCTGGCGGGTCAGGTTGTCTGCATCCACCTTTGTCTGGGTAAAAATCAGGCCGTAAAAATCAGGTGAAAT
>JAEIGA010017312.1_pt1 | contig 10976 bp, 8 predicted proteins | sample 9270691 | NCBI WGS metagenome assembly JAEIGA01 (sample SAMN17057246, study PRJNA624740) | gut metagenome | biome: biome; isolation source: fecal sample | host: Bos grunniens | place: China: Xizang | collected 2019 | reverse complement strand
TTGAGAGCTCTTGTACCGTTGCTGAGCTGTGTGATTCTGATAGGATAGAGCCAGCATGAGATCGGCTTGCGGAAGTCACCTTCTCCCTTGAACCAGCATCTTTCCATCGAGCAGAAGCAGTTGCCCTCCTCGTCAAAAAGCGTATAGGCACACTCCTCGCTTCCTGGTACGAGAGGGGTTACCATATCTCCGTCCCTGTCAATCTCAAAGAAGCCTTTCGAAGCTACGGCCAGACGTCCTTCCTCCGACATGATAGGAGAAAAGATCGGATAATTCTTCTCTATGGCCTCAGCTTCACACTCTTCGAGAGGAGCGCCGCTGTCACCGATAACGCAGCAGCAGCCTTTGCATTTTTCGTAATCACATGCGAAATATTCGGTCAGAATCTCTTCTGACACCAGACAATCGTCGATCTGGATAATTGTTCCGTGGTACATTATTTTCTGCTTATTATATATTCAACTTTAGAGCTGCCTGACAAAGATGCCAGCAGCGCTTTGACCTTGTCTGCGGTCACAGCATCGATCTTCGCATCACAACCTGTGGTGAAATCCTTTCCGTCGAGATGCCTCATGGCTATACGCTGGAGCCAGTATTCCGGTGTCTTTTTCCTTTCAGCTATATCCTTCTTAAGAAAGGCCTTATATGCATCCAGCTCTTCTTTCGTCAACTTCAACAACCTGGGATTGGCCAATGTACTTCTTACCGCCGCAAGAGCAACCAGAGGATCATTGACCGCCGTACCTGGAGCGAAGCCGTCAATCGATGCCTCATTGAGAGAAATCATAAGATTGAAACGTTCCTGAGGGTCTTTCCTGCAGCTATGTCTCATCTGAAGACTCATTCCTGTCCTTGAAACCGCATTGGTAAGATGTTTCCTCAAGGCCATAGACGCTATCGCCGCCACATAGTAGTTGTCAGCCGTCAACGACATCGGAGCGGACATCACCATATCCACACTATTGGCTCCACCCTCTTCAGTATGCATGACCGTGCCGGAAATAGGCTGATAGCTTACGGTCTGTCTGGCAAAAGTCATCTCAGTTGTCTTGAAACCGGACGCATGGGCCAGAAGTGCGGTCTTCAGCATCTTTTCATCGATGTCTCCGGCAAGGATAAGCATGCCGTCATTCATCTTTCCGGACAATTCCGCCATAAGGGCATCCGCCTTGTCGGCAAATTCCATGGTAAGCCCGTCAGCATCCCTGGAGCCGGAATACCTGTAGCCCGGGCACATGGTGTTGTCGATGTAGCCTATTCTTTCGTAGACGCTGCCTCTGAGATATTCCTTGCGGAGGCGCTCACACTTGATATAATAATCCAATGCATCTCTGTCAACCTTGCTATCGTTCATCACAGCCAGAAGAGCCTTCAGCAGATAGTCGATCTTATCATCCGGCGCCTCTCCGCTCAATGTGAACTGAGAAAGGCGGACGTTCTGTCGCATTGTGACACCGTTGCTCCGGATTTCATCAAGGAACAGACCGGATGCGACTCCTGAAACTTTGCTGAGATTGAGGATTTCAGACATGTATGGGCCTTCTCCCGCATTAAGATTCTTCACATTGGCGTAGCCTCCGTTCAGAGCAAGAGAGTAATGGATCATGCCTCCTGCAGACATCGGTTTCAGGACAACCTTGAAACCATTGGACAGAGTCCATACGGAGCCTCCCGACATATGTTCCTTCTTCGACGACTTCAGCTTGAGAGGTTCACCTGCAGGCGCCGAGGCATCAGAAATCACATTTTGTACCGGTACCTGTATAGCAGTGGATCTTGATGTCCAGGAAGAATCAAAAAGATCTTTAATGAAATCATCAGATACAGACTTTTCTGATGAAGAATACTCCAACGTCAGATTGCGCTTGCTGTCCAATGAGGCTGAGACTATGGCATTGAAGATCTTAAGTTCATCTTCCTGTGCCAGATCACGTGAATTCTGGAACGCCACCATCTCCTTTCTGGATGTGAGAGGAGAATTGAAGATGAATGCAGACACACATCTGTCTACATAATCCATATTGGAATCAAGTGCCTTAAGTCCGAACTTAAGTCCATTCCTGTAAATAAGTCCGGCCCTTTTCACCTCAGCGCCAAAGGCATCCGAAGCATCCAGGCTGGAGAATACTGACGACACTGTCGTAACCGCATGATTCATATCATCTTGCGACACTGTCACTGACATTCTGAATTTCTCATCTGTCAGCGATTCAGTGGCACCTTCATAATCATATGTAACGTCTGCATATGGGATGCCCAAACTCCTGAAGCGGGCACGGATTCTTTCTCCGGCGATGATTCCGAGCTCTCTCATGAACATCTCATAGATGGCAGGCTGCACAGTATTCATCTGTTCTTTCGGAGTCCTTGGCACTCTCCAGGTCACGGACAATGTAAAAAGACCCGGCCTGGCTTCCTCAGATCTTCTGATGCACACATCAGCCTGGTCCACCCATTCATACTCCTTTCTTTCCAACGATTTCTGTGACGGAATCATGAGCGAAAGCATCTTCATCTTTTCAACCAGCACCTTAGCATCCACATCTCCGGCCACTATAAGCGCATGGTCGGAAGGAGCGAACCATCCTTTCAGCTGTGGAACATCGCTCTGCGCGGCTTTTTCAATCATTCCCATCAGAACCAGCAACGTAGAGTCTGCCACAGAACCTCCGAGCATGACATTTTCGAAACGGAAGACGGTAGCATTATCTGTGACCTGCACGAATCCGTCCTTTCCCGGAGTCGCACCATGGCTCATGAAATAATCCTGCACAGTAGGAGAAGAAAGACGATATAGGGAAGTCAGCCCGTCTTGAGACATCGAGATCATCTGACGTCCTTCTGCACCAGGGACAGTTGCAGAACCCGTCCTCCGGACAAGGGCAAAGTCTGCAACTCCTTTCATCGAAGGGTTGGTCGCAATGTAATATGTGATACCGTTTGGAAGGGTGCCTTTCTTTACTGCCGGATCGGCAGGCAGGACCTTTATAGTCTGTGCCTGAACGACAGTTGCAGCGAACATCCAAAGTATCAATAACTTCATATATCTCATAAAAATATCGTCAAATGTGTTAGGGAATGCAAAAATACTATAAAATTTTTCTATTTTTGCAGATTGTAGACCAACAGACAAATAATGTTAAACAAACCAATACTGATTATGAAAAGAATTTTCCTTTTGTTCGCAGCAGCCGTGATGGCGGCAAATGTGGCTTCAGCACAGGACATCAACAAGGCTATCGAGCTTGCCAATAATGGTAACGAGGCTTTCCAGATGGGAGAGTACGCTCTCGCTATTGAGGCTTTCACAAACTCACTCAAGATTGCCGAGGGTCTCGGTGAGGAGGGTGCTGAGCACGCTAATACATGCAAGACTGCTATCTGCAACATCCATCTTTCAAATGCAAAGAACCTTATCAAGGCTAACGATTTCGCAGGTGCTCTCGCAAAGCTTGAGGAGACTATAACTGTAGCTCAGGGCTATGGCGCTGAGGAGACTGTAGCTGATGCTAAGGAGCTCATCCCTAACGTTTACATGGCACAGGGTAACAATGCGATGAAAGCTAAGGATATGGCAACTGCAATCGCAGCATACACTAAGGTAACAGAGCTTGACCCTACAAATGGTGACCTTTACATCCGTCTTGGTAGAGCTTACGCAGCAACTGGCAACATCGCTGAGGCTGTAAAGGCTTACGAGACTGCAGCAGCAAACGGCGAAGAGGCTGATGCTAAGAAGCAGCTCTCTACACTCTTCCTCAAGAGCGCACAGGCTTGCCTCAAGAAGCAGGACTTCAAGGGTGTTATCGAGAACGCTAACAAGGCAAACTCTTACCTCGAGAACGCTAACGCATACAAGCTCGCAGCAAGTGCAGCTCAGAAGCTCGGAAACAACGCTCAGTGCATCGAGTTCTATGAGAAGTACCTCGCAGTTAAGCCAGACGCAAAGGACGCTGCAGGTGTGACATTCACTATCGCAGCTCTTTATCAGCAGGCTGGCAACAAGGCTAAGGCAGCTGAGTACTATCAGAAGGTCGCTAACGACCCTCAGTATGGTGCAGGTGCTCAGGAGCAGCTCAAGGTTCTGAAATAAACCGATGAGACAGCTTGAACTGCTTGCTCCGGCAAGAGATATACAGATCGGCATCGCAGCAATTGACTGCGGTGCCGATGCTGTGTATATAGCCGGACAGCAGTTTGGAGCACGCCAGGCAGCCGGAAACTCCGTTGAGGACATCCGGTCTTTGTGTACATATGCACATAAGTTCGGAGTGAAGATATTCATCACCCTGAACACCATTCTATATGACTCCGAGCTGGAAGCCGCGTACAGATTCATGCTGGATGTCCAGAAGGCCGGAGCAGACGCCATCATCGTACAGGACCTCGCTGTAGTGAAGATGGCACGTGAAGGTTTCGGCGGACAATTCGAGCCGCTTACCATTCCGCTTCACGCATCAACCCAATGTTCTATACGCACCCCTGAGCAAGCCGTATTCCTGGAAAGCCTCGGATTCTCCCGTCTTATCCTCGAAAGGGAGCTTTCGCTTGAACAGATACGCGCAATAAGGAAGGCTGTCAGCTGTGAGCTTGAATTCTTTGTTCACGGAGCCATCTGCGTATGTTACAATGGACAATGCTATCTTTCTGAAATGATTGCAGGAAGAAGCGCCAACAGAGGCGCCTGCATACAGGCATGCCGCTCGCGCTATGACCTTGTCGACGCTACCGGAAAGGTTCTTGTAAAAGACAAGGCCCTTCTATCTCTTAAAGACTACAACTTACGCGGAAGACTCAGGGAACTTGCCGAAGCAGGCATCACCTCGTTCAAGATAGAAGGTCGTCTCAAAAACGAATCATACGTCCGCAATGTGGTGAGAGATTACTCCATCGCATTGGATAAGTTCATTGCCGATAACCCTTCCGAGTACGAGAGGGAATCATTCGGACGTGTCACCGGTGGTTTCACACCAGATACAGACAAGACCTTCAACAGAGGATATACAGAACTTTTCCTTGACGGCAGACGCGGAAAATGGGCCGCCATGGATGCTGCGAAATCAATGGGAGAAATGGTCGGCACCATAACCTCTGTAGGAAAGAACAGCATCGAGGTCAGACTGAACAAAGGTGTCGTACTTGGCAACGGAGACGGATTCTCCTTCGTTTCACGGCAGGGCAAGGTGGAAGGCTTCCGCGGAGATGTCTGCTCGGGAAACACCATCAGATGCAAGATACTTCCGACACTTTTTGCCGGTGCCGTACTTTACCGCAATATCAACGCCGCATTCGAAAAAGAGATCGAAAGGCAGGTCTGCACAAGAGAGATAGCAGTCAACGTGACATTGGACTTCATTTACAAGGACGGCCTCTGGTGCCTGCATGCTGATGCAATATCAGAAGACGGACGCAAGGTGACAGACGTCCTCCCTGACTTGACGCAGAAAGCCGACAATCAGGAGAGAATGGCAGGAATGCTTGAGACACAGATCGGCAAGGCTGTGGGCCATTACCGCTTTGCACTGTCTGAGGTCAATGCGCCTGACGGACTTCCTTTCATGAGTGCATCTGCTCTTAACGGCATCAGACGAAATCTTGCCGAAAAGCTGGACGGTACGCCGGCAATAGCAAAGCCGCTGCTCAACCGTCAGCTTGAAGGTCTTCAGGTCGCTCCTTTTGCAGGAAAGGATGTCACCTACAAGCAGAATGTATCCAACCGTCTGTCTGCCGGAGTCTACGCTTCTGCAGGAGCAGGAAGTGTCGAGGATGCATATGAGCTTACGCATCGCAAAGGAGCCGAACTGATGCGCACAAAGTACTGCATCCGTTACGAACTCGGACTCTGCCCTGTCCAGCAGAACGCAAAACAAAGCGCTCCCCTCTTCCTTCTGAATAACGGTAAGCGCCTTGCTCTTTATTTTGACTGCCGCAACTGCGAAATGACAGTTACGGAAGCCTGATATTATTTCTTGAGTGCCTTGTCTATCGGCACTGTCTGTCCACCCCAGGCCTTCAGGTTAGTCCATTCCATGGCTGGACCGCTCCAGAACGGATCAGTAGCCGGCAATCCCAGAGGAATGAATACCGAGCAGCACAGATACTGGCTGCCTGTGTTGATATATGTCTCTGTCATCTCCACCTGATGTCCGGCAAAGCCTACTGTCAGCCATCCGTTCTTGTCAAAGTTTCCATCTACAGAAAGCTGTCTTTTAATCACTGCTGTCAGGGCAGAACGCACCTGCGCCGGTGGAAGAGATGCAGGAAGCAGGCCGAGGAAAGACGCGTGCGAAAGAGCATGGAATGCTCCGAATCGGTAGCCTATCGAACGTCCTACTACAGGGAATGTTCCTTCAGGTGAAATCATTCTTTCCAAAATTACAGCATAGCGCTGTTGTCTCTTGAGCTGTAGATCCAGCCACTCCTTTGTTCCCTCGATATTGTGTTTTGCCATCACCTTCAATACATCTGTAAGCATAGGATGTATCACGAAAGAATTATAATAGTCTACATGCACATCTGCTCCGTCGCCATAGATAGCATCACCCTTATACCACTCTGTCATGAACTTCTTGACGCCACGCATCAAACGCTCCTGATTGCACTCTCCTGTAAACTCAAGCAATGCTGCCTCCACCATTGATGAAAACAGAAGCCAGTTATTATCCCAAGGTACGATCTCACTCACAGTCTTCAAGGCATTTATAAGATTGGTCCTGGTCTTCTCATCTGACATTTCCCACAGCTGCACACGAGCATGCAGAAGTCCCTGGCACAAGAATGCGGCATCGACCAGCGGCTGTCTGCTGATGCTTTCGTCAAAGACCATCATTTCCGGAGACTCCGGATTCACAGCATTAGACAAAGCCTTTCTGGCCATCTTTGCATACTCACCTCTTAATTTTCCCTCCTTGGTATTGTCCGGTCCAAGCTCGATCCAATGAGAGATACCACACATAGTACGGCCGAAGGCTTCAAGCTTCGATATGCGCTCGCCACCTTTTCTCAATGCCACGGACTCGGCCGGCATGTTCTTATGCAGTGTACCGGCTGCCAGATTCCAGATCACAGGGCGCGCAATCTGATCCATAGTCTCCACCCAATATTCTCTATCAGATGCCGTATTCGTAGTTTCTTCAGCCTGAAGAGTCATTCCACAACCAAACAGGTTCAAAATAATGATGCAAAAAAGTCTCATATCAATAACTTTTATCTCCCCAAAGATAAATATTACTCCGCTCAGTTACAAAACTATAACAAATAATCAGAGTGGCTTTACTATTTCTACTCTCATACCAAGTGCATTGATGATACTGAAGAACAATCCTGCACTTGGATTTACATGCCCTTTCTCCAACTTTGATATATATGATTTAGTGCTATTTATCCTTTCAGCTAGCTCGGATTGTGTCACACCAGCCGCCTTCCTCGCATTATGCAAGATCTGACCAGAATAGAAAGCATAGGCCTCTTCTATAGCCCTTGCTCTTTCTGATGTTCCTGGTTTACCAAACTCTGCATCCAATACAACGTCGTAATCCCTAATCTGATGATCATTTGTCTGCATAATAGCTATCTTTTATCTTAATTGCCAACTCTATCTCATTTTCAGGTGTCTTTTGAGTCTTCTTTTGAAATCCATTAAATAACACAACAATGTTGCCATGGTCAAAGATAAAGAACACCCTAAAGATATTGCCATTGTATACGGTCCGCAATTCATATATTCCTTCTCGTATATACTTGACGAACCGCGTAGAAACTTTATCCTGCGACTTCAACAAGAGCAACCCATACTTAACCTTCAGCTGTTCCTTCTTAGTCAGTCCCTGGATAAAGCGCTCAAAATATCCGCCATAGGTAACAATCTTTCTATCCATTGCAAAAATATTAAAAGTTTCTATATTTTACAACTTTTTAATATTCCACCAGTTCGAAAGTCAGATCCACGTCTCCGAAATGGCCCACCACATTGCTGTTGGCTTCCAGCCAGCGGTTTGTCAGATGGCCCCTCCAGACTATGTCGTCTCGCGAATTGAACGGAAGATTGACCTCGACTCCGTAACTCTTGGAGGCAATACGGACAAGGGCTGTACATTTCCAGTCGGTTCGGGTACCGCCGTCATCCTCAGTAATCATCAAGGCACAATGCGTCATCTGAGGGTTCCAGTCGGAGACAAGTACAGCATTAAACGGAATTGACTTACCTACCTGATTGCGTTTCACCACTATCATGAAATCCGTCACCATCGGATTGAAGAGTCTTAATTCTGCTTCGGTAGATGCCGTAAAATCGTCTATCGAGCCGGTCTTTATGAACGTTTCCGCCGCACCACAGAACCAGCTGTCGAACTGTCTGTTCATCTTAAACTCCTTCAGGACAAGTGTTCTCAACGGATCCTCTCCCGCTTTGGTACCAGGCTTCACAATGATGGTTCCGCCTCCTTCGCCCCATTCCGGATCCTCACGTCTCAACATCTCCAAAGTCGTAAACTCCGCATCTGAGTTTCTGTTCACCACCCACACAGGTGAAGCTGACGCCATCTCCTCATCCACCTCCACAATCTCCACACTTCGGGAACCATCATCATTGACAGAAAGCCTGTATCCTACATTCACTTCCGAGCCATCCTCCGGATCAAAGGTTATTACCGGCAGCGTACTGCCATCCCAATTTTCCGAATACGGCCAATATATCTGTATGTCCGACGAGGTAAGGGCTGCCAGAAAATCATCTGCAGAATACACCTTTCCGCCTGACTTGGTCTGCACACCCGCCCTCACATATGATTCTATAAGATTCCTCAGAGGCTCCTTATAAGTCACGCCGGAACGGGTCGGTACGTCCCCTACGCCCTTTCCTGGAGACTCGAACAGAATCTGCATCGTATACTCCTCGTCATAGCCGTTACCGGAAGAAGAGGTGACCGCATCGTGTACCTCCTGCATGTGAGAGAGGTCTAAAGGCAGGTCAGAAAGCACCTCGGCCACCTCATCCAGTCCGACATATATATTGCCTTCTTTGTCCACGTGCTTTTCAATATCATTGTCCAACACCTCACACGAAAGTACAGACAGCGCGAAGGCAATCCTGATCATGTAACCATAATATCTCATATCATCATCTTTTGTAACGATGCAAAGGTCCCGAGATTTATCCGTGTACCGAAAAAGAAAACGGCTAAATGCAAAAAACGCCCTCCGGCATATGCCAAAGGGCGAAAGGAATATCCTGTTTTTAATGTAAAATTCTGCTTTTTGAGCTAAATGTCATTATATCCGGGAGAATTTAACGAACCTGTCCTTTTCAAACAGATCCTTTACCACTTCAGCCCGGAATCCCATCTGCACGAAAAGTTCTGCAGTCTGAAGGCCCAAAGCCTCGTTAATTTCCACGACGCCGAATCCATCTTCTTTGAGGAGTCTCGAAGCATGGACGGCTATTGCCTTGTAGAATTTCAGGGCATCATCATCCGGGACAAAGAGTGCCAGATGCGGCTCATGGTCAAGTACATTTGTACGCATCAAGGCCTTTTCCGAATCCATGACGTAAGGAGGATTGCTGACAATGATGTCATATTTCTCCGGGCCCTGCAATGTCAAGGTGTCCTGAAGCACATCTGCCTTGACAAATCCTGGAGCCACGGCACCGGTCTGAGACATTTCCCCGGCAAAATCCTGAGATGCCGCCACCGTGAGAGCGCCATCTGAAATATCCACCGCAGTCACTTCTGCACCCGGAATCTCCAGGGCCAATGACCATGCGATACATCCGCTTCCAGTACAGAGGTCCAGTATCGCCGGACGGAATCCGCCCTTGCTTCTGGTGCCAGCCGACTGCAACAGGACACTGTTGACCAGCTCCTCTGTCTCCGGTCTTGGAATCAGCACATCCGGTGTCACTCGGAACTGACGTCCGTAGAACCACGCTTCACCTGTTATATATTGCAGCGGTTCCCCGGCAGCCATCCTCTCAAATGCACCCAAAGCGGTCAGCGACTTTTCCTCCGGCACCACGTACTCCGGCTCTACAATATGTGTGTGACGTTTCGTACCAAGAACTGCCTCCAGATAAGCAAAGACCATCTCCTTTGCTTCCCTTTCGGGATACGCAGCCGAGACAGTCTCATTACCTTTATTTATCAGTTCCTTAAGATACATTTAGGAATTCTCTATGATGGTAGTCAGGAAATCAGTCATAGAAAGTCCTGCAGCGCGGACCATCTGAGGCACAAGCGAAGCCGATGTCATGCCCGGTATCGTATTCACCTCAAGGAAGTACAGATCGTCTTCCGGACAGATGTAGTCCACACGCACCAGACCAGCACATCCGAGGTGGGCATAAATCTTCTTTGAAACCGCCTGAATCCTGTCTCTCAAAGTGTCAGGAATCTGCGCCGGACAAACCTCACGGCTGAGACCCTGATACTTCGCCTCATAGTCAAAGAACTCGTTTTCTGTTATAATCTCAATAACCGGAAGGGCCTGAAGTTCCTTTCCATCAAAGTAAACTGCACATGTAAGCTCGCGTCCTACGACTGCAGCCTCGGCAAGAAGCATGTTTCCTTCCGAGAAAGCGACTTCCACAGACTTGTCAAAATCCTCGACAGCCTTGACTTTGGTGACACCGAAACTGCTTCCTCCGTCTGTAGGCTTCACAAACATTGGAAGACCCAGCTTCTCCACTGCCTTCTGAGCGAGTCCCTCTGTAGACTCTCCTTTACGGATGAAGATATCATCTGCACATTTCACAAAGTCTACGTCCTTAAGATAGCTCTTGCATGAGAACTTGTCGAATGTAATCGCAGCAACGAAGGCGTTACAACCGCTATGAGGCACACCTATCATCTCAAGGTAACCCTGCATGAGACCGTTCTCACCAGGAGTTCCATGCTGCATGATATATGCATAGTCAAACTTGACCTTATTTCCGTCAAGAAGAACTGAAAAATCCGTCTTATCTATGCATGGACGCTCGT
>JAEIGA010017311.1_pt1 | contig 10977 bp, 8 predicted proteins | sample 9270691 | NCBI WGS metagenome assembly JAEIGA01 (sample SAMN17057246, study PRJNA624740) | gut metagenome | biome: biome; isolation source: fecal sample | host: Bos grunniens | place: China: Xizang | collected 2019 | reverse complement strand
TGCTTTCTCTGACTCGGGCTCAGGACAGACATACTGGCTTGCCAAGAGCTTCATTGTGTTGGGTGATTCTTTTGCGGAAAGGGGAGAACTCACACAGGCCAAGGCTACATTCGAGAGCGTAAGGGACGGATATTCACCTTCTGGTGCGGATGATGATGTTCAGGATAATGTCCGTGTGCGTCTTGAGAAGCTTGAGGTTATGATTTCGGAAAAGAATAATCAGTAGGAATATGTACAGAATATATAGATATGCAATGATATTGGCTGCCGCAATGGTATCTGCGGTGGCTGCGGCTCAGAACCTGGATCCGACAGTTGAGGTGTCCAGGGCGTATGAAGGTAATCTCGTTGAGGTTCATAAGCCGACACTGGAGATGAGCGTTCCTGATTCAGTACAGCGCTTCCGCCTTGACTTCGATTATTCTGTCTTTGACAGTCCATACAAGGGTTCCTACGAATTCAATCCTTATATGACCAGCATGAGGCCTGCTCCGTCGGTCTTCAAGCCTCAGAAGTTCTATCTGAGGGCTGGTGCCGGATTCAGGCTTAATCCTGTGGCCGACATTATCTGGACTCCTGCTCTGAAAAAGGGTTTCAAGATGAATGTGTATGCATCTCATCGTTCGTATATCGGCGACTACAGGGTGATAGAGCAGCTGGGGTCCAGCGGTGAACTTGTCCGTTCTGATGTGGCTGAACCTTGGAAAGGTGCTGACTCAAGGACTGATGCAGGAATATGTGGCACATATGATTGGCGTAAAGGCGTTTTTTCATATGATCTTGCCTATATGGGCATCCATTCAAAGGATTATATGAAGACAAGGGCATTCAATGGGGTGAATGCCTCAATGAATGTCGCTTCGAAGGCTGCACGTACTTTTGTGTATGATGTCGATCTTGACTACAGATTTGCTGCAGACAAAGGACTTATGCGTCTCAAAGAGAATTACATAGCGTTGTCAGCAGATCTCGGACCTCAGTTCAAGCTGGCTCATAGGATTCTTTTCGATATGGGTGCTGAGATGGCGCTTTATTCGACTATCCAGGATTGGAGCAGTGCCAGGATGCATTTTACACCACATTATGTGTATAATAAGGGACGTTGGCATATTGATGCCGGAGTGAGGATTGATTTCCTCGTCGCAACTGATAACGATGCGGCTCCTCGTTCTGTCGAGAGGCAGCAGATAGTGTATCCGGATGTCCGCGTAGAGTTTACTGCCATAAGGAATGCCATGAACATTTATGCTGAGGCTACGGGAGGTAACCGTATCAACACTTACGGAGATGTGGTGAGACGTAACCATTTTGCTGATGTTTTCTTTTTTGGCCGTACCCGTCTTGATGCTACCGTGGAACGTGTCAATACTGCTCTCGGCCTCAAGGGAAGGATCGGTACGAGATTCAGCTATAATTTCAAGGGCGGTTATGCCGGTTATGCAAATGCCATGTTTGATGCGCTTTATACCGCACCTGACCTGACTTCTCCTGCAGGTATAGGATATTCGCACTGCAGCAAGGCATATGCGTCGCTTGAGTGGATTCTTGACACGGAGAGATTCAGGTTTGACGGAGCTGCCGGCTTTGCACATTATTGGGGCTTTGAGGACATTCCAGGCCTCTTTAAGCCATCGTCTGTCACTGGTGATGTTTCTGTTGAGTACAATATCAGGAAGAGGATATTCTTCGGTGTAGACTGTGAATATGCTTCAGCGAGGAAGACCGTAATGCCTGTTGCGGACAGCCTTGATTTCGTTATCCCTGGATATGCTGACCTGGGTGTCAATTTCGAGTGGGTTACCAGCCGTAAGCTTTCGTTGTGGGCCCGTGGAGGCAACCTTCTGAATATGACCATTCAACGTACTCCGCTTTATGCTCAGGGCGGTATCAGTTTCACCGTAGGAATCTGCTTGAATTTGTAGCGTTCCGATTTGATTTTTTACCGGATTATTGCTATATTTGTCCGTTTATTTGACGCCCCTGAAGAAGTGCGTTTCCGGGGCTTGGAATTGGAAAACGGATAAATATAACATAATGAGCGAAGAAGTAATCAACAACTCTTCAGCGGAGCAGTATTCCGCGAACAGTATCCAGGTATTGGAAGGCCTTGAGGCCGTGAGGAAAAGACCATCGATGTACATCGGAGATGTAGGCGAGAGAGGTCTTCATCACCTTGTGTATGAGGTGGTTGACAACAGTATCGATGAGGCTTTGGCCGGATATTGTACCCATATCGAGGTAATCATCAATGAGGATAATTCAATCACAGTAAAGGATAACGGACGTGGTATCCCTACCGGTATGCACGAAAAGGAGAACCGTTCGGCTCTTGAAGTCGTGCTTACAGTGCTTCATGCCGGAGGAAAGTTCAGCAAGGACAGCTACAAGGTTTCCGGTGGTCTCCACGGTGTGGGTGTATCCTGCGTGAATGCCCTTTCCGATTATCTCAAGGCTGAAATTCATCGTGAGGGCAAGATTTTCGTCCAGGAGTATTCTCAGGGTAAGCCATACAAGCCGGTAGAGGTTACAGGTGAGGCCGAGGATACCGGTACAATGGTGACTTTCCATCCGGATCCTGAAATATTCCAGGTTACGACAGTCTACAAGTATGATACTCTCGCGGCTCGTCTTCGTGAGCTTGCATATCTTAACAAGGGTATCCATCTCAGCCTTACAGACAGGAGAAATCTTGTGAACGACGTTGATGAGAACGGAAACGAACTTGAGACACAGCACTACAGAAGCGATATTTTCTACTCTAAGGAAGGACTCAGGGAGTTCGTGGATTATCTTGACGGCGGTGCAGAGAAACTCATCGAGTCTCCTATATATCTTGAGACTGACAAGATCATTCCTATCGAGATCGCTCTCCAGTATAACACAAGCTACACTGAGAAGATCTATTCATACGTAAACAATATCAATACTATCGAGGGTGGTACTCATCTTCAGGGATTCAAGATGGGTCTTACAAGAACCTTGAAGAATTATGCAGACAAGAACGGCATGCTCGCAAAGCTTAAGTTCGATCTTGCTGCAGATGACTTCCGTGAAGGTCTGACCGCAGTAGTTTCCGTAAAGGTCGCAGAGCCTCAGTTTGAAGGCCAGACCAAGACAAAGCTCGGTAACGGCGAGGTGGTTTCTGCTGTTTCACAGGCTACAGCAGCTGCTCTTGAAGCATATCTTGAGGAGAACCCTAAGGAAGCCAAGATGATTGTCGAGAAGGTTATCCTTGCTGCGACAGCCCGTCATGCTGCCAGAAAGGCACGTGAGATGGTGCAGAGAAAGACAGTCATGTCAGGTGCCGGTATGCCTGGCAAGCTTGCCGACTGCTCTTCAAGAAATCCCGAGATCTGCGAGCTTTTCCTTGTCGAGGGTGACTCGGCGGGTGGTACGGCAAAGCAGGGACGTGACCGTCTTACCCAGGCTATCCTTCCATTGAGAGGTAAGATCCTCAATGTGGAGAAGGCTATGGAGCACAGAGTCTTCGAGAGTGAGGAGATCCGCAATATCTACACTGCACTTGGCGTTACGGTAGGTACAGAGGAAGACAGCAAGGCTCTTAACCTCAGCAAGCTCCGTTACCACAAAGTGATCATCATGACCGATGCCGACGTGGACGGAAGCCACATTGCGACACTTATCCTGACTTTCTTCTTCCGTTATATGATAGATCTTATCAAGAACGGATATGTATATCTTGCTACTCCGCCGCTCTATCTTGTGAAGAAGGGTAAGGAGGAAATCTACTGCTGGACAGAGGCTCAGCGCAAGGAAGCTACCCTACAGCTCGGAAAGGGTTCTGAAAAGGGTGTGTTCGTACAGCGTTACAAAGGTCTTGGAGAGATGAGTGCCGAGCAGCTTCAGAGCACTACAATGGATCCGGAAAAGCGTCTCCTCCGTCAGATCACTATCGAAAACGCCGCAGAAGCAGAGCGTACATTCTCGATGCTGATGGGTGATGATGTTCCGCCTCGTCGTGAATTCATCGAGCAGAATGCACACTATGCTAACATTGACGCATAATATAGATTGATGTTTCAGATACATTATCAGTGTCGTCACATTGTGGCGGCGCTGATAATGTGCTTTTATAGGATACGTTTTCAAATCTACGTATATGGAAAAATTAAGGTTCCCCAGCAGATTCAAAGTCTATTTTCCTTTGATTCTCCTGTTTGCCCTCCTGGTCTTTCTGATGCCTAAGGCTCCGAACTTTTCTTACGATTATCAGAAAGGTTCGCCTTGGATGTATGAGACTCTTACTGCACAGTTTGATTTTCCTGTGCTGAAGACGGATGCGCAGATACAGCAGGAGATTGAAAAGGCATGGCAGTCTGTCATTCCTTATTACAGATTGAACAAGTCTGTATCACGTCAGGCGGAAAAGAATCTTCTTTCTGCAGACCTGGGCAAGTTGTCGCCCTTAAAGTCCGAACTTGCGTCTGTGTTGAGAACTATCTATGGCAAGGGTGTGATTTCTTCACGAGATGCATCGGATGCGAAGATACTCAACTCGGAACTGATATATATTCAGAAGGACAACAGGGCTCATAAGGTCCCTGTGAGTGAAGTCTATACGACAGAGTCTGCAGACAGCATTTTCAGAGCTGCTGTCAGTGATAAATGTTCTGGTATTGATGCTGATTCTTTGTATCAGGTTGCCTCCCTTGCTGAACTTATCCAGCCGGACCTTATCTTTGATCAGCAGACTACAGATCTGGTTCATGATGAGGCAGTAAATTATATATCAAGGACTCAGGGAGTTGCGAGGGCTGGACATACGATAGTTTCAGAAGGAGAAATCGTTACAGCAGAAATCGCACAGATGCTGGATTCATATAAGGAAGAGTATAACAGGAGTGTTGGTTCAGAGGGGAATTCTACATCTCGTATGGTCAGTACGATACTTTTGGCATTCTCTATTCTTTTAGTGCTTTTCCTTGCCATATATTATTGTAATTCAAAGATTTTCGAGCAATATAACAAGTATCTTTATCTCCTGATGGTCTTTGCGCTGTCTGCTGTTGCATCTTCAGTAATCAGCCACGTGAACCAGGAATATTTCTATATGGTGCCGTTCACCCTTATTGCTCTTTATCTTCTGGCATTCTTCAAGAAGAGGGTGGTGTTCACGGTCTATGTGATATCGTTGCTGCCTCTTCTGATTTTTGCACGTGAGGGTGTTGAACTTTTTGTCATGTATCTTGTGGCAGGTGTTGTAGGAATGCTTGTCTTCAGTTGGTTCAACAGAGGATGGCTTCAGTTTGTTACTGCTCTGATTGTCTTCGTTGTGATGGTACTTGTGTGGGGCGCATTCAACCTTTCTGAAGGATTCGGCGGTCCGGTGAATTATGGAATGATACTCTATATGGCTTTTGGTGCCTTGCTTTCTGTTGCAGCCTATCCATTGATTTATCTTTTCGAGAAGATTTTCAAACTTCTTTCCAATTCAAAGCTTGTCGATCTTAGCGATACCAGCAACAAACTTCTCCGTATGCTTGCAGATAAGGCTCCCGGAACATTCCAACATTCGCTTCAGGTAATGAATCTTGCAGATGCCGTTGCACGTGCGATTGATGCGAATGTACTTCTGGTGAGAGCAGGAGCATTGTACCATGACATAGGAAAGATTGCCAATCCTCAGTGCTTTACGGAGAACGAGACCCCGGGCGTGCGTTATCATGAGGGACTCTCTCCAAAGGAAAGTGCTCAGGAAATCATCAGGCACGTCTCTGACGGTCTTGCTCTGGCAGACAAGTATGGTTTGCCTTCGTTGGTAAGGGAGTTTATTGCTACTCATCACGGAACGACCTGCACAGCATACTTTTATAATAAGTATCTTGTGGAGGGTGGTTCAGAGGCTGATAGAGGTGACTTCTGTTATGATGGAATGAAACCTAAGACAAAGGAACAGGTTGTCCTTATGCTCTGCGATGCTGTCGAGGCTGCATCGCGCAGTCTGAAGGATTATTCTGCCGAAAGCATTTCAGAACTTGTCGAGAGAATTACAAACGGCAAGATAGAGGACGGACAGCTTTCTGATTCGGAGATTTCAATGAGTGAACTCAGTACTGCAAAGGAGGTCATGAAGTCCTATATCCAGCAGATGTATCATGCCAGAGTGGCATATCCGAAGAGACTTGCCAGAGGTGCCAAGTGATATTTTGAAATGTCGCTTGGATTGATTATTTTTGCAGGCTTTTTATAGGCACTGCCTTTTGATGGAAATGATTAAATAATTTGATATATGAAAATTGAACAGAACAGAATCGACGATCTTAATCTCGAGCTCAGCCTTACAGTAGCTAAGGAAGATTATGCTGAAAACAAGAAGAAGAGACTTAACGAGTACAGAAAGAAAGCTGAATTCAAGGGTTTCAGAAAGGGTATGGTTCCAATGTCTCTCGTAGAGAAGATGTATGGTGGCAATGCTCTTGTTGACTCAGTTAACGATATCATCGCTGAGGCACTCAACAATTTCATCAAGGAGAACAACCTTAAGGTTCTCGGTGAGCCGCTTCCAAGCGAGGACACTCCACACAATGTATGGGAGGATGGCAACGATTTCAGCTTCAAGTTCGATCTCGCTCAGAATCCTGAGGTTTCTTTCGAACTTTCATCAGCTGATGAGATTCCATACTATACAATCACCGTGACAGAGGCTGCAAAGAAGGAGATGAAGGAAAACATCCTTAAGCAGTACGGCTCACTCGAGGAGGGCAAGAAGGCTAAGGCTGACGACTTCCTAATCGTAGATTTCGAGCAGGGCGACCTTAAGGTAGAGGGTACTTATGTGGCAATCCGCAGCATCGCTGAGGCAGCTAAGGCATCTTTCGTAGGTGTTAAGGCTGGTGATGTTCTTGATGTAAACGTAAACGAGGCATTTGAGAACGAGACTGACCGCGCAGCTATGCTTAAGGTAAGCAAGGACGAGCTTGCAGGCATCGAGCCAATGTTCAAGATGACTGTAAAGAACGTAAAGACTTTCGTCAACGCACCTCTTACTGAGGAGACATTCGAGAAGGCATTCGGTGTCAAGACTGAGGCTGAGTTTGATGCAAAGATTGAGGAGAGAATCCGTGCTGAGTATACTCAGGAGGCTGATTTCCGTTTCAATAAGGATGCAAGAAACTTCCTCGTTGAGAAGGCCAATGTTACAGTTGCCGAGAACTTCCTCAAGAGATGGATCTATGTAATCAACGATGGCAAGTTCACTATGGAGGATATCGAGAAGGAGTGGGATCTCTTCATCGTTGACTACAAGTGGCAGATGGTAAGAAGCTACCTTATGGAGAAGTACAATGTTAAGGTAGAGGAGGCAGATCTTCTTGCAAGCGCAAAGGGCTTTGCAGCTTACCAGTTCGCTATGTACGGAATGAACAATGTTCCTGAGGAGCAGCTTGAGGCATTTGCAAAGAACATCCTTTCACAGGAGGAGCAGGGTAGAAGAATTCTCGATCAGGTAGAGAACGAGAAGACTGTTGCTGCTGTCAGAGAGGTAGTTACACTCAAGAAGAAGAAGATTTCAGTTGACAAATTCCGTGAACTTGCATAATGAAGGAATTTGATAAATATGCACGTCTGGAGCAGGGCATCAGTTCGATGACCCTGCACAGATATTCATCTGTTCTTGACGGTTACATCAATCCGACAATCATAGAGGAGAGAAAGCTCAATGTCGCTTCTATGGATGTTTTCAGCCGTCTTATGATGGACCGCATCATTTTTCTCGGTGTTCCTATTGATGATGACGTAGCCAACATCATTCAGGCACAGCTCCTTTTCCTTGCTTCTACTGACAGCAGCAGTGATATTTCTCTATATATCAATACTCCTGGAGGTCAGGTGTCATCAGGACTCGGAATCTATGACACGATGCAGATCATAGAACCGGATGTTGCAACTATCTGTACAGGTATGGCGGCATCTATGGGATCTGTCCTTCTGTGTGCAGGAGCTCAGGGCAAGAGGTCTGCTCTCAAGCACTCAAGGGTGATGATTCATCAGCCGCTTGGAGGTGCAAGAGGACAGGCATCGGATATCATGATTGCTGCTCAGGAAATCGAGAAGACAAAGAAGGAACTCTATTCAATAATCTCTGAACATTCCGGCCAGCCGCTTGAAAAGATTTATGCGGACGGTGACCGTGATTTCTGGATGTCTTCACAGGAAGCGCTGGAATATGGAATGATCGATGAGATCCTGACCAAGAGAAAATAATATGTCGAAAAACAACAAACAGAACAGATACTGTATGTTTTGTGGCAGGAGTGAGAAGGAAGTTCCACTCCTGCTACAAGGTTTAGATGCCTGCATTTGTTCAGAGTGCGTCAAGATTGCAGGGGAGTATGTCAGTGATTTCAACAGGACAGTGTCAGCTGAGCCTCTTGCAAAGCTTGATTCCCTTTACAAACCTAAGGAGATTCATGACTTCCTTGATCAGTATGTCATTGGTCAGGACCGTGCGAAGAAGCTCCTTTCTGTGGCTGTATATAATCACTACAAGAGAATCAACAATAATTCAGAGTCTGAGGTCGATCTTGAACTTGAGAAGTCAAATATTCTGATGGTAGGACCGACTGGTACGGGTAAGACGTTGATGGCTAAGTCAATAGCTAAACTTCTTAATGTGCCGTTTACGATTGTAGATGCTACAGTCCTTACAGAAGCAGGTTATGTGGGTGAGGATGTGGAGAGTATTCTTTCGCGTCTTCTTCAGGAGGCAAACTATGATGTTGCCAAGGCTGAGAGAGGAATCGTGTTCATTGACGAGATAGACAAGATCGCACGTAAGAGCGACAATCCGTCAATCACTCGTGACGTGTCCGGAGAGGGTGTGCAGCAGGCGATGCTTAAGCTTCTCGAAGGAAGCGTCGTAAACGTTCCGCCACAGGGAGGCCGCAAGCATCCTGACCAGGAGTTCCTTCATGTGAATACCCAGAATATACTCTTTATCTGTGGCGGCGCTTTCGAAGGAATCGAGAGAAGAATAGCTCAGAGGCTCAATACTCAGGTCATTGGATTCGGAGCAGCCAACAAGAAGCAGATTGATAAGGAGAACCTTCTCAGGTATGTGGAGGCTCAGGACCTTCGTTCATACGGACTCATTCCTGAGATCATCGGACGTCTCCCTGTCATTACTTATCTTGACCATCTTGATAGAGATGCTCTCAAGAGGATTCTCACAGAGCCGAAGAACGCCCTTATGCGTCAGTATGAGAGAATGTTCGAACTTGACGGCATAAAGCTGACGGTTGATCCTGAGGTTCTGGACCTTATCGTTGATACCTCAATTGAAAACAAGCTTGGTGCTCGTGGTCTCCGTTCGATCTGTGAATCTATTATGACAGATGCCATGTATGATGCACCTTCTTCTTCAAAGAAGACGTTCAGGCTTACTCTTAAGTATGCTAAAGAGAAACTTGAAAAATAATATATGGAAATCAGCCCGATAGCTGTCATCAGAACCGAGTTTCCTGAGAAATTCGGTGTTCCAAGACAAAGCGGTCTTGCCTCTGGTCTCAGAGGCAGGATTGTTTTTAATAAGGAATATAGGGATCCTGATGCTTTCAGAGGTCTTCAGGATTTCTCGCATCTCTGGCTTATATGGGAGTTTTCATGCAATCGTCATTCCGAGTGGCATCCGACTGTCCGTCCTCCGAGACTTGGCGGAAACTCGTCAATGGGAGTCTTTGCTACCAGGTCACCATATCGACCTAATCCGATCGGTCTTTCCTGCGTGCAGCTGGAAAGCATAGAATATGACTCACCGGACGCTCCTGTGCTTATTGTGAGGGGTGCAGACCTGGTCGACGGTACACCTATATATGACGTAAAACCTTATATAAGGTATGCCGATTCCCATCCCGAATCATTTTGTGGTTATGTTGATTCGTTGAATGAGCCGAATCTTGAAGTTTATGTTCCAGAACATATCTCAGTGGAATTCAAGGATAGGATAGACTTTCCTACATTGAGGCAGGTCTTGTCTTTGGATCCTCGTCCATCATATCAGAATGATCCCGAAAGAGTCTATGGTATGCCGTTCATGGGATTTGATGTCAAATTCTCAGTCAGGGGAGCAGTCCTGACTATTATAGATATAGTTAGTTTGTAGTATATTTTATGTTTAAGCTTTTTCGTTCATCAGCCCTTGCCGGATTTACTATTGGCTTGGCAGGGTTTGGATATCTTACAATCGGTGGAGTGCCCGGAGCAGTTGTGTTTGCATTCGGACTTCTTACTGTAATTGCCTATAAATTGAAATTGTTTACAGGTACAGCCGGCTTCATAAAGAAGGATGAGGCTCCGACCCTCCTGCTCATACTTTTGGGAAATGTGACAGGATGTCTTACTGTCGCCTTGCTTACCCGTCTTTCTCCAAATGATCTTCAGACTGTTGCCCAGACCATAATGCAGGGTAGAATTGAAAATGGAGCCCTGCGTTCAGGCATGCTGGCAATCGGCTGCGGTTTCATAATGACTACATCAGTGACGTTTGCCCGAGAGAAGAATTATCTGCCTCTGCTCTTTGGCGTCCCTCTGTTCATTTTCTGCGGTTTCCCTCATTGTCTGGTGGATGCATTCTATATAATGACAACTCCAATGGACTTCATAAAGGAGAATATAACCGTACTTCTTGCGACGTACGGTTGTGTCGTTGTCGGAAATTTCATAGGCTGTAATCTATACAGGTCGGTTCTTCCGGAATAATGATTCTATGAAAAATGCCCCTGAAGTCATATATAAGACTTTCAGGGGCATTTTTATATTGGTTTTGCAGTGTCTTACTCAACACGGAACCAGTCCATTGTTCTTCCAAGAAGGCCCTTCTTGTCGAGTGAACCTCTAACCTTGAGGACCTTGCCTTCTACCTTCATAGAGCAATTGTATGTCTTTCCGTTGCCTGGATCGTAAATCTTTCCACCAGAATACTCGTTGCCGTTGCTCTTGAGGCCGTGAAGCATATTGAGT
>JAEIGA010017310.1_pt1 | contig 10977 bp, 10 predicted proteins | sample 9270691 | NCBI WGS metagenome assembly JAEIGA01 (sample SAMN17057246, study PRJNA624740) | gut metagenome | biome: biome; isolation source: fecal sample | host: Bos grunniens | place: China: Xizang | collected 2019 | reverse complement strand
CCTTGACCGAGCCTTCCAGTGCGCCATCGATCCCCGCGAAATATTCCATTTCGCAGGGACCCCTTTTATTTCATTAGATTTTGGCCGAATAAATCGACTCAAAATCGACGCCGCTATTCTGCCAGCGGCGTACTTCGCCGATGGCGCATATATTCAATTATTTCAGCAGGCTCTTATGCTGCTCGATATACTGTTCAGCTGCCTTGACCGAGCCTTCCAGTGCGCCATCGTCGAAGGGAACGCGGAGGCCGGCATTGCGGACCAGACCGACGAAGGTCTCGCTGCCGCCCTGACCGGTATAGGCCATATAATGCTTCCAGGCCTCCTGCCAGCCCTGCTGGGTCATAATACCAAAGACCTCCAGCGCTACGGTCTGCGCCAGGCAGTAATCGATATAATAGAAGGGATTTGTATAAATATGCAGCTGACGCTGCCATGTGCGGCCTTCCGACCAGAAGGGCAGGTCTTCAAAATCGATCCAGGGACGATAAACCTTTTCCAGTTCAGCCCACTTCTCATGGCGCTGCTGTGCTGTCAGCTCGGGATGGTCATAGACAATGTGCTGGAACTCATCGACCATACAGCCATAGGGCAGGAACTCCAGCGCGCCGATCAGATGGATCAGCTTGGCAGTTTCGGTCTTTTCACCATAGAAACGTTCCAGATAGGGCCAGGCCAGAAATTCCATCGACATGGAATGAACCTCACAGCTTTCCAGTGTCGGCTCGCTGAGACCCAGCATCTCGTCATCTTCCAGCATGATGGCTGCGGCAAAGGCATGGCCGCCCTCATGGGTAAAGACCTCTACATCGCCTGCTGTGCCATTGAAGTTGGCAAAGATAAAAGGTGTCTTGAGCTCGGGCAGTGTGGAGCAATAACCGCCCGACATCTTGTTTTCACGGGAATAGAGGTCAAAGGCGCCCATATCATCCATGCTGTTGATCATGGCTGCCGCCTTGGGATCCAGCTCACGATAGAAGGAAAGACCGGCCTTGTAAAGCTCTTCATCTTCCAGAATAGGCTTGGGATTGCCTTCCAGGCTCATGATGCCGTCATCATAGAAGCTGATCTGTTCCAGACCCAGACGTGCTGCCTGCTGTGCCTTGAGTTTGCAGACCAGCGGAACGATATCCCGCTTGACCTGCTCGCGGAAATTGCGAACCATATCGGGATCATAACTGTTGCGGGTCATACGCAGATAGCCCAGCGGTGTAAAATTGGCGTGGCCCAGTGTGCGTGCCATGCGTGTACGAACATCAACCATCTTGTCATAGATGGCATCATATTCTTCCTTGTGGGAGAGGTAGGCGCGGCCTTCTGCCTCATAAGCTTCCTTGCGTGTCTGACGGTCGCTGTCGGTCTTGAATCTGCCCATCTTGGTGACGGGGTAGGTCTCTCCACGGAACTCAACGGTCAGAGAACCCTGCAGTTTCTGATACTCGATCTCCAGCAGGCTCTCCTCCTGCATCATGCCAAGGATCTCGGGAGAAATGGTCTTGAGTGCGATTTCAGCATTGATAAAGGCCACCTTGCCGAAACGTGCTTCCAGCTGCGGACGGTAAGGGCTTTCCAGCATGGCCTTATAGAGGCCGTTGAGCTTTTCCATCAGCGGCGGTGTGGCTTCTGCATAATACTGCTCTTCAGCCTCATAAAACTCGTCAGCAGTGTTCTGGCTGGCACGAATGGACGACAGCGCCAGTGTCGACATGACCTTGCGTTCCAAACGGGAATAATCGAGCAGCACCTGTACAGCTTCTTCTGCCGAGGAGGCGCCGCTCATACGGGCCGTCAGTTCCAGTACCGACGAAAGTGCGGCCGGGACATCCAGACGTGTATAGGAAATATCATTGATACGCATACATCTTCTCCTTTGGTTTATTTTGGTTTTTTCTTGCTTTTATTATAATACCCCTTACCTTCGGTCCTGTCAAACATGAACACATAGCAAAAAACTCCTGTTTTGTTAGTTTTTTAACGCGATTTATTGGCCAAACCCTGACGAATCCGGTCAAAATGTGCGGCAAAAGTGTTGTATTTGAATTGGGGGTGTTGTATAATTTGTATATTGGTTTTTTAATATGGCATTCGTGTTTTTTGTTTTACCGATGCCCTTTTCCAATAGAATCTTAACCTGAGGTGAACTTATGTCACAAACCTTCAAGGGCGGCGTTCATCCCGACGACAGCAAGTCGCTGACGAACCAGAAACCCATTGAACAGCTTCCCCCTCCCGCGCAGGTCATTCTGCCCATGTCGATGCATATCGGTGCTCCCTGCCAGCCCATCGTTGCCGTTGGCGACCATGTCTGCCTGGGTCAGACCATTGCACAGGCACAGGCTCCCGTTTCGGCGCCCATTCATGCCACCGTTTCGGGTACTGTCAAGGCCATCTGCCCCATGGAGCATTCCAGCGGCGTCATGATGCCCTCCATCGTCATCGAGAATGACTTCCAGGATGAGCTAGATCCTTCCGTCCAGCCCATCAACCATTCGGAAATGTCTTCCGAAGAGATGATCGAATGCATCCGCAAGGCCGGTATCGTCGGCCATGGCGGCGCTGCCTTCCCCACCCACATCAAGCTTTCGTCGGCCATCGGCAAGGTCGACACCGTCATCATCAATGCCGCCGAATGTGAACCCTATCTGACCTCCGACCATCGCCTGCTGCTTCAGTATCCCGGCGAAATGGTCGAGGGCATCAAGATCATTCTCAAGATCCTCGGCCTCAAGAAGGCTCTGATCGGCGTAGAGATCAACAAGGAAAACACCTTCCCCGGCATCGAAGCCCTTCTGCCTTCCGACGGTTCCATTCAGCTCTGCCCTCTGGCTACCAAGTATCCCCAGGGTGCTGAAAAACAGCTGATCAAGTCGCTGACCGGCCGTGAAGTCCCCTCGGGCAAGCTGCCTGCCGATGCCGGCTGCGCTGTTTTCAATGCCGACACCGCCGCTTCCATCCATCGTCTGTTCTCCACCGGTATGCCCATGCACCGCCGCATCGTCACGGTCTCGGGTCCTGCCATTGCCAACCCCAAGAATCTGGAAGTCCGCATCGGTACCCCCATCAAGCATCTGATCGAATACTGCGGCGGCTTTACCCAGCCCCCCACCAAGCTGCTGCTGGGCGGCCCCATGATGGGCGCAGCCATCTATTCCGATGAAGTCCCTGTCCTCAAGGGCACCAACGGTCTGCTGGCCTTTGCCGAAACCGAGCCCCTGCATATCAGCAATCCCCGCTGCATCCGCTGCGGCCGCTGCGTCGAAGGCTGCCCCATGCAGCTGGTCCCCACCTACATCTACCAGTCGGTCATGGCCGGTAATATGGAGGAGTGCAAGACCTATCATCCTCTCGACTGCATCGAGTGCGGCGTCTGTTCCTATATCTGCCCCGGCAAGCTGCCGCTGACCCAGGGCATTCGTCTGGCCAAGCAGAAGATCCTGGCCGCAAACAGAAAGTGAGGCTGAACTTATGAACGATCTTTCCAAGCTGAAAGTCAGCTCCTCGCCCCATATCCGTGCTGAGGATACTACAGCCAAGATCATGCTCGATGTTCTGATCGCGCTCATGCCTGCGCTGGCCATCGGTATGTTCGTCTATGGCGGCCGCGCTCTGACCACAACAGTCATTTCGGCGCTGGGCTGCATCTTCTTCGAGTGGATCTATGAGCTTCTGGCGCGCAAGCCGCTCACCATCCATGATGGTTCGGCTGCCGTCACCGGCGTCCTGCTGGCCTTCACCCTGCCTGCCACAACCCCGATGTTTATCATCCTGCTGGGTGACCTCTTTGCCATCGTCGTCGTCAAGCAGCTGTTTGGCGGCATCGGCAAGAACTTCGTCAACCCTGCACTGGCTGCCCGTGGCTTCCTGCTGGCCTCCTTTGCCGGTCTGGTCGGCGTCACCCCCAAGATCCGCACTGTCCTGCCCCTCTTCACCAACCCCGTCGACGTTATCACCACAGCGACACCGCTGACCCAGATGAAGTCGGGTATGCTGCCCGATATCCCCGTGCTTCAGAATGCACTGGGTATGGTCGGCGGTACCATCGGTGAGATCTCGACCTTCGCCCTGCTGGCCGGTTTTGCCTATCTGGTCTTCCGCAAGGTCATCAGCCCCCGCATCCCCCTGACCTATATGGGCACCGTTGCCGTTCTGGCCTACCTCTTCCCCATGGGTCATCCCAATATGCAGTGGATGCTCTGCCAGCTGGTTTCGGGCGGTCTGGTCCTCGGTGCCGTCTTTATGGCCACCGACTATGTCACCTCGCCCATCACCGTCAAGGGTCAGTATATCTATGCCGTCGGCTGCGGTATCATCACCCTTGTCATCCGCTATTTCGGCACCTATCCCGAAGGTGCATCTTACGCCATCCTGGTCATGAATCTTTTCGTTCCTCTGATCGAAAAGTACACCATGCCCCGTAAGTTTGGCGCACCTGCCAAGGAAAAGAAGCTGAAGAAGGCAGAAGGAGGCGCAGCAAATGAAAAATAACCAGTTTATCCGTCTGGGCGGCGTCCTTCTGCTCATCACTTCGGTGGTCGCTCTGCTGCTCGGTTTCTTCTATGATACCACCAAGGATATCATCGCACAGACCAACCTCGAAAAGAAGATCGCCTCCATGCAGCGCGTCATGCCTGCAGCGGAGACCTTCGTCACCATTTATCCCGACCTTTCGGCAGCCCCCGCCGTCACCGAAGTCAACTCCGGTTCGTCCGGCAGCGAAGGCGTTGTCGGCTGGTGCTTCTCCATGGCACCCAAGGGCTATGGCGGCGCCATCACCATGGTCGTCGGCATCACTTCTGACCTGACCGTTTCGGGTGTCGAGATCGTCGCCCACAGCGAAACCCCCGGTCTGGGTGCCAATGCCCAGAGCGAAAGCTGGCTGAGCCAGTTTGATGGCCAGAGCGGTACCCTGTCGGTCGTCAAGAATGCACCGCAGGCCGGACAGATCCAGGCCGTCACCAGTGCTACCAAGACCTCCAAGGCGGTCGTCACAGCCGTAAACCAGGCGCTGGAAGTCGCCGCAACACTTGCAGAGGAGGTACGCTAAGCTATGAACAACTTCAAACAGCAGCTCAAAGAAGGCCTTCTGACCAATAACCCCATCTTTGTTCAGCTGATCGGCCTTTGTTCGACACTGGCGGTCAGCACAACACTGGCCAATGGCCTTGGTATGGGTCTGGCGGTTACCATCGTTCTGATGTGCTCCAACCTGGTCATCTCCCTGCTGCGTAAGATCATTCCCAACCAGATCCGTATCGCCGCTTTCATCGTCGTCATCGCCGGTTTCGTAACCATCGTTGACCTCTCGATGCAGGCCTGGCTGCCCGAACTCTCCGAGTCGCTGGGTATCTTTATCCCTCTGATCGTCGTTAACTGCCTGATCCTGGCCCGTGCCGAAGCATTTGCTTCCAAGAATGGTCCCTTTGCTTCCCTGGTCGACGGTCTGACCCAGGGCGTTGGTTTCACCATCGCCATTTCTCTGATCAGCGCCGTCCGCGAGCTGATCGGTTCCGGTTCTCTGCTGGGTGTTCCCGTCTTCACAGAGAGCTACACCCCCGTCATCATGATCATCCTGCCTGCCGGCGGCTTCCTGACCCTTGGCATCCTGATGGCCCTTTTCCAGTATTTTATGAACAAGTACAGCAAGAAGGAGGAAAACTAAATGAGCCAGCTGACCTATTATTTTTCTCTTTCCCTGTCGGCCATTCTGATCGAGAACTTCATCTTTGTTAAGTTCCTCGGCTGCTGCCCCTTCTTTGGTGTTTCCAAGAATGTCGAAACCGCCACCGGCATGGGCATCGCCGTTACCTTCGTTATGACGGTTGCCTCGGCGGTCTGCTCCATCGTCAATGATTATCTGCTGGGTGATACCTACGCCTATATGCAGACGGTCGTTTTCATTCTGATCATTGCGGCGCTCGTTCAGTTCATCGAGATGTTCCTCAAGAAGTCGATGCCTGCACTGTATGAGTCCCTGGGCATCTATCTGCCTCTGATCACCACCAACTGCGCCGTTCTGGGCGTTGCCAACCTCAATGTTTCCAGCGGTCTGGATTTCATCGGTTCGGTCATCTACGGCTTTGCTGCCGGCCTTGGCTTTACACTGGCCATCGTTCTCTTTGCTTCGATCCGTGAGCGTCTGGAATATGCCGAGTACCCCAAGTGCTTCACAGGCTTCCCCATCGCCCTCGTTGCCGCCTCCCTGCTGTCCATCGCATTTATGGGCTTCCAGGGTCTCTCTATTTTCTAAACAGGAGGTCCCCTTATTATGATGCAAACTCTCGGTTTTCCTGTTCTGATTCTGGGCGGTCTGGGCCTTTTCTTCGGCCTGCTGCTGGCCCTCGGCTCCAAGATCTTCCATGTCGATCAGGATCCCCGCCTCGAAAAGATCGTCGATGCGCTTCCCGGTGCCAACTGCGGCGGCTGCGGCTATTCCGGTTGTGCAGCCTGTGCCAACGCCATTCTGGCCGGTCAGGCTCCTGCCAATGCCTGCCCCGTCGGCGGTGCAAAGTCGGCCCACGCCATTGCTGAAATCATGGGCGTCGATGCCGGCAATACCACCCGCATGGTTGCCCACGTCAACTGCCGCGGCGGCATCAATGCCGTTCAGAAGTTCAAGTACGATGGCATTCAGGACTGCTTCGCAGCTTCCAAAGTTTCCGGCGGCCACATGGGCTGCCCCTATGGCTGCCTCGGTCTGGGCACCTGTGTCAAGGCCTGCCCCTATGATGCTATCCATATCGTCAATGGCGCCGCTGTTGTCGATGCCAAGAAGTGCAAGGCCTGCGGCAAGTGTGTCACAGCCTGCCCCAGACAGATCATCTCGGTCGTTCGTGAGACCGAAGATATCTTTGTCAGCTGCTCTTCTCATCAGCGTGGCGGCGATCTGCGTAAGGTCTGCAACATCGGCTGCATCGGCTGCATGCTCTGCCAGAAGAACTGCCCTGTTGGTGCCATCACTGTTACTGACAACCTGGCTTCCATCGATTATGAAAAGTGCATTCAGTGCGGCAAGTGCGTCACAGCCTGCCCCAGAAAGCTGATCGTCAAAGCCAGCGACAGCACGATTGAAGTTCAGGCCTGATCCATTCCCGCTTCTCATCTTACTCTGAGTTTCCCCACGGAGGCGTGTTCCATGTACAGACGCAGAACCTACTACAATGCCTATCACGGCCGAAGAAACCGGCGCAGCAGGAAGCTGCTGATCCTTTCGATCCCCCTCTTCCTGCTGGCTATGGCGGCGCTCACCTATTTCATTCTGCCCGAATATATCATCTTCTCTGCCGATGGTTTCCGCTTTACCTTCCAGCCGGAAGAAGAGCAGACCCTCCCGGCCGACGATGAACCGATGACAGATGACCTGCAGATCGTTATCGATGGCAGCCCGGCCACCACCACACCCGAGGCTGACTCCGACGCACAGGCGCAGGAAGATGGCTCCACCAAGGCCCCCGATTTCCCCGACCTCCATGGCGTTGCTGATGAGCTCTCCAACCTCCTTTCCCGCCCCACTTACGGCAAGGGACTGGCAGGTGCAGCTCTGGAACGCAGCTGTAACACACTGGTCTTTACTGTAAAGGCACCGAACGGTGTTGTCCGTGTACCCCTTCTCTCGGCCTATGCTACCGCAGCCGCCGAGGGAGATGATGCACAGGCCGTCAAAGAAGCCCTGGCTGCGCTGGAGGACAGCGAGATTCTGCTGGCCGCCCGCATGAGCGCTTTCTCTGACAATATCACCCCCCGTTCCTTTACTGACAGTGCTCTCCGTACGGATAACTTGACCTGGCTCGATCAGAACAGCCAGAGCTGGCTCGACCCTCGCAGCGAAGCTGCAGCCGAGTATCTCTGCGATCTGATCCGCGCCTGTAAGTCGGCCGGCTTCGATGCCGTTATTCTTGACAATCTGTGTTTCCCCACCAAGGGTCGCACAGAGCTGATCGACTATGGTGAGGAAGATACCCCGGATGCTCGCCGTACCGCGCTGGAAGTGCTCTATCAGACGCTCCGCCGTACGGCAGACAGCGAGGGGATTTCCCTTTCGGTCATCCTCAAGGAGGGTGATCCTGCCCAAAGCGGACAGTATGTCGAGGATATGGCACAATACTTCCACACCATCTTCGTGGAAGGGCAGCCGGAAAGCAGCCTTGAAAGTACCCTTTCGGGCACCGACTGCCGTCTGGGCACCATTCACAAACAAGCCTACTCCCTCCCCGCCGATGGCCGTTCGGTCATCGCAGGTTACCTGCAGTAAGAAAAGAATACAGCAAAGCCCTGTATCCAGCTTGGATACAGGGCTTTTTCACGCTTTAATCTTCTGCGATTTCGCTGCCGCTGATGAACTTGGGCTCGATCTTATAGAACTGCATGGGATCGACCATTGTGCCATTCCGGCTGACCCAGAAGGCAAGGCAGTCACCGGTGGCCATACCGGTTCGGCCGGCAGTACCAATGACCTCTCCCCCCTCAACATGCTGATCGACACGAACAGTGACCTCTGCCAAGTGTCCATACATAGTCACATAATCCTCATGTTCGATGACAATAGTATTACCGCTGTAGCTGTCAAAAAACACATCAAGAACTTTTCCGCTTTGAGCAGCCAGTATATCCTTAGCAGCTGCAATCGTGATATGATCATAGACCATCTTTTCTTTAGTCACCGGATGTGTCCGCTCACCAAAACGGCCCGTGATATTATTGCTGGACGGCACCGGCCAGACCCAGACCTCGGAGATCGACCCGGCTTCGGAATCATAAGGCGGCTTGACTTCAGGCTCAGCTTCGAGAGGTTCTTCCTCTGGTTCAAGTTCCGGCATTTCTTCAGACGCAGCCTTGATAATGGCCTGTTTCCCAATATCGACCTTTTCCCCAGGCTCACTCTTGACGGGATCGACAATCTCACCCTGTGCCTCCAAAGTCTCACCGGCAGCTGCGAAACCAATGGTGACACACAGACAGAGCGCAACAGCAGCAATAAGGACAGCTTTTGTAATTTTTGCAGGTTTCATAATGGCAATGATCCGCGCCTCCAACGCGTTTCCGGCAAAGCCGCTGGCCAATGTTGACCGAAACGACTTTTGTTCTTCCATCCGAATCAAAGCCATGGCATAACTGTGCCGTTTATCCTGTCCCAGTCGATGGAGGACAGCATGATCGCAGGCCAGCTCGATATCCTGCTCAGCAGTATGCAGCATAAGCCACACCCATGGAGCGAACCAATAGATGCATGCTCCAATAGCCATTCCTGCTTTGAGCCAGAGATCACCGCGCTGCAGATGACTTTTCTCATGGAGCAATACGCAGTTCAAGGTCTCCCTGTCGCTCCAATCCATATGTGCGGGCAGCAGAATGGTCGGCCAAAAATAACCGCAGGCCAAAGGCACCTGCACGGCAGAACTCTGCAGCAGTTTTATGGGATATCGGCAGCCACATTCTCCTGACCACTTCTGTGCGATTTCTTCCGGAACAGGCTTTGCCAGCCGGATCTTGCGAATCAGCCGCAGATAGCCGATCAGAAACCATGCTGCACAAAGCAGCATACCGCTCAGCCATATCCAAAAGACAAGACTGATCTTCGCCTCTCCACTCTGCATGGCCCCATTGCTCCATTGACCGGGCAAAACCGGTAACCCTTGAATGGCCACACCTGCTCCAATCTCTTCCGCTCCTGCTTTCAGTGCTCCTATGACACCCGTTCCCAGACTGTAAATACTCAAGGGAGAAGACGGCAGCTTGGGCAGCAGCAGATGACATAGTGCGATCATCCACAATATGCGAAAAGTCTCTTTGGGCAGACGCTCATGAAGCAATACGCGCAGCAGCAGAATGACAGCAATAAGGATACCACCGGTCAGACTGCGTACAAACAGAGCGCTCATACTTCTTCATCCAGACGGGCAACCAACGCCTTTAAACCCTCGATCTCACCACGGGACAACGCCTTCTGATCCAGAAGAGCAGCTACCAGCTTATCGGCAGCACCATCGAAGATCTTATCGATCAGTTCTCGTGTTTCGCTGACCTGCACCTGTGAGCGAGGAATAAGGGCATGGCACATAAACTTCGGCTCGGTACGCTCGATAGCCCCCTTGCCGATGCACCGCTTGATGAGGGTATAGGTGGTATTGATATTCCACCCTACCTGTTCTGCAAGAATATCGGCGATGCTTTTGGCAGGAAGATCGCCTTCCCTCCACAATACATCCATGACTTTGATTTCGGAATCCTGTAATTTAATCGTCGTGTTGATTTCATTCATAACTTGGCACCTCTTATACTACTGCAGTAGTTGTTGCAACATCTACATACTACCATAGTCTTATTCCCTTGTCAATACGACTGCAGTAGTATATCCCTATCATTTACCCAACGATCAGAACATACCTATCATACTAAGAAAACTTTTGACAATTATGTATCTTTACTGTAAGCTGAGTATAGAACAAATTTCTTACGGGAGGTGTTTCCCCTGAAAATCATTGACGCCCACATTCACTTCAAATCCAGCCCCGGCTTTGATGCCCTTGCGCTGGCTGCCGGCCATGAAAACAGCGAGGCCCATCTGCGCAAGATCTTCCCCGAACTCGGCATCGAATATGCCGTCGTCATGGGCAATAATGGTGCCGATCAGCCCCATCACTACCCCGACTTCCTGCGGTACTGTGTTGGATTCGACAGCAGCCATTTTTCCACAGAAGCCCTTGCCCGCTCCCTTGCTCATGTAGAAGACCATCTGCGCCGCCCCGAATGCGCCGGTATCAAGCTCTATCCCGGCTATAACCGCCATTACATCACCGAGCCCTTCTACCATCCTCTGTATGACCTTGCGGCCCAGTATGGCAAGCCTGTTGCCGTCCATACCGGCGCAACTGCCAATGCAGGCTCTCACCTCAAATACTGCCATCCGCTGATCATCGACGAAGTGGCTGCTGATTTTCCCGAGACCACCTTTGTCCTCTGCCACTACGGCAACCCCTGGGT
>JAEIGA010017309.1_pt1 | contig 10977 bp, 10 predicted proteins | sample 9270691 | NCBI WGS metagenome assembly JAEIGA01 (sample SAMN17057246, study PRJNA624740) | gut metagenome | biome: biome; isolation source: fecal sample | host: Bos grunniens | place: China: Xizang | collected 2019 | reverse complement strand
TGAAAAAGCAGAAAATAATATTATTCAACTAAATATTATTATTGATGGTATTACTTATTCATTTAGAAAGAATTTAACTTTCTTAAAAGAAGGTGCTTCTGGAACAAATGGCACTTCTTTAATGATTAAGGTTGAGCCAGCAGAAGATAGTGATGTAGCCCTATATTCTGAGGCGAAGTCAGCTATTAAGTTAAAATGTGTATTATATTATAATGGACAAACAACTTATGCTGGTAAAACAGTTAATGAGTATTTTACTATTACCTGTTCCGTGCCTAGAGACTATTGGGGCGAAAGAGGCAATGGAAAATATTTAAATCCTTTTATTCAAGACGTTTCTAACGGAAATATAACTTCTCCGCAAGAAGTTATTAATTTTGATATTGATAATACAACAGATCCAACTTGTACTTACATTACTATCGAGAACCAAGAAGATTTAATTTTTAATTTGCATCATGTAAGTGCAGATGGTGCAAACTTTAATTCAATTATTCAAATTACATGCACCCCTAGAGATCGCTCCGGTCATTTTAATTATAATTTATATAAGTTATATGGTGTGCCACTAGTGTCGCATAAATCGGATATTGCAAAGTATTTTGTCACTGGCGCAAAGGAAATTGTTTACGATCAGAATGGTTTTAATCCAAAATATTCTGAATCTGAATACAAAATTTATGCCAATACAAACGCTGCGGATTTAGCTACTTTTGTAAATTTTGGATATTATGCTGATAGCGAAGGATTTAGTATTTCTAATAAAATTTTAACACCATGGACTTATTATTCTAAAAAACAGCTTGGTGCAATTTATTATTCTTTTGATAGCGTGTATTATGTATAGCCTTTAGTTTTTACAGTTAACCTATTCTCCGAGAAGCTTTTAAATTTTTGGGATGGTGCTTCGCTACAAATTGACGAGAAGACTGGTACTGTTATGGGCGCTCAAATTGGCGCTGGTATAAAAAATGATGACAATACATTCTCAGGCGTTCTTATGGGTTCTTATTCTCAAGATTTAAACTTACACAGTGAAATCCTTTCAAAAACCGGTCTTTTGGGTTTTTCTAAAGGAGAAGCATCATTCGGCTTATTGGATTCTGGCGATGCATTCTTTGGTAAGAGCGGTTTAGGACGTATTTTATTTAGAGTATCAGGAACTAATCCTCAAGCAATTATTGAGTCCGGTGGATATATTGCCTCTGATTTTAGCGGTTAGAAAAAAACCTATGTTACTAAAACTGCGGGTGGTATTACTTTCCAACCTAGTGAAATTGAGTGGGATAAGATAACAACTTCTAATATTGTTATTTCTTTTGATGCCAATGCAAAAACAAATCGAGGTTTTTCTTTACGCGATTTCTCTGTTGGCGCCGCTGGTTCTGGACAAGGTACAATTACTAGAGCGCCATATTTTAAGATTAAATTAAAATATTCTACTATTATTAAAACTAAAAAGACTCGAATTGTTGAATCTATTAGCGGTGCAGGTGTATATACTTACACTAAAGAAGTAAATATGCAAACAGAGTCTACCGTATCTGATTTGTTTGATGGAAGTTTTATGACAACAGAAAGTAGAACAATTGCTCCAGTAGAAGGAGAAAACGGAGCTGCATCTACAAAAGAAGAATACGAGAAGGCTGGCGGGGCAACTACAAGTGAGAGAGTATCTGAAATTGCATACGAATATTGGTTATATGTATATAATACAACGGCGGATCCATAGTATGAATATGTAAGAGTTCCTGTTAAAGATTCTACTGGAAAAGAAGTTATTACCAGATTAACCAATGATGACGAAATTTATACTGGTGAAACTTTTAAGATTCATACTAGCGAAGAAGCCGGATAGGGTATGCAGATTAATTTGACCACTGGTGAAATTAATGCAGCAGACTTAAAGCTTCAAAGCTCTTCTATTTATATTAATTCCAATTATAACAACATTGATGATTATGCAATCAGAGTTGGAGATAATAATTCTAATGCTTTTTATATCACGCATAGTGGTAAAGGAAAAATTGGTGGATGGACTATTACTAAAGATTCTAGTAATAATTGGTATTTGCAAGCAGGAAATACACTATTAACTTCTTCAGGCTCAATTATTGGCGCCTATATTTCCAGTGGTGAAATTTATGGTAGCTATATTTCAGGTACTGATGTTTATGCAAATGATTTCACTGCCAATACAGGCACTATCGGTGGTTGGGATATTGCAGATGGTGTTTTATCTGGAACTTTCTCAAAATTAAGCTCAAGCGGTTATTTGAAGATGGGTGATGCTTCAATGTATACCATTTTATCTACTAATGGTATCGCTCTAAATGCTAAATTGAATGGATCGACAACAGAAAGAACATTATTCTCTGCAGGAGCAAGTGGCGTATATGTTTATGCTGGAGCAATCGCTGGCAGCACTCTTGATTTTTATTTCTCTTCCAACGGTCTTGAATTGGTTTAGAATCGAACAACTGCCACAGATCAAAGTAAAATTAAACTTGGATGGAATGTTGGTGCAAATTCTGATGGTAATGATAATGTTTATCCTTATTTAAGATTGGGTGCCGGTGGAACTTCAACTGATTCGGTTTTCTGGATTGAGAAGCAAACAAGAGGCTTGTGGTTTGGAAATACATCATATAATTTAGGCATTTTTGCTCAGCAATCATTAAGTGCAGGCCAGTCATCTAATTTTGAAAGCGGACCTTAGTCAGCAAAAATTATTATCAAAGGTGACGTTAAATTTGATGGCAAGACAACTGGTGTTACTGCTAAATTGGTTACTTAATAGGGGGTAAAAGTCTATGGCTGTGATTTCATTTTCTGCCCCTGCAGCGAGTAAGATTGGCATTGAAAATGTTTCGATTACTTATACTACTGCTGGAGTGATTACTGAATTAGGTGATTGTACTGAGCTTCTTTATAACGGCGGTGTTACAAGAGATGTGTTAACATCCGTTTCTGTTTACATTAATGATACTTTAAAAGGCCAAGAAACAACAACTTCAAGAACCGATTGGGAAATAGCTCATGGATCAAAGGGAGCTAGTTTTACTATTTAGCTAAAATTAAGTTATAATACTTATAAGGCATCCAGATTTAAAGAAGGAACAACGACTGTCTATTATTATTGCACTTATAATAAGGCCAGCGGAGGGGTTGGAATTACTGATTTTTATGCGACCGAAGATGAAGCTAGGGGCGCTGTTCCAATCGGAGCTACTAATGTAGATTTATATATTGGTGGAGGCGATCCAATTTATTCTTACTACTGGGGTTTGTCTAGTAGTAATAATAGCGTTTCTTCTACGAAGTATACTTGTTACGGGAAACCAGACCCTTGGGCATTTGCTTATAGCAATAATGATTACACCTGGGTTGTGGATAAAGGGATTCAAACTTTAATTACTAATATCACTAGTTTTCCTGCTGCTGCAAAAAAGTATAAACAATGGGAAAAACAATCTGCTTAGGATGATTGCAATTCATTGTTTAGCAATAATGAATTAAGCGCATCTAAAATTAATAGCGCTTTAGAATATACAACAGGGACAAAAGGCACTTACAAAGCAGGTGATGATGTCTCTAAAGCAATTTTCAACTCTTTATAGTCGAAAATTAATTATAGCACATCTTAAAGGATAAAAAGGAGATAATATTATGATTTTAAGCAATGGTTTTATTTTTGAATATACTCAGCGTTTAGCTGAAGTAATTAATGATGACAAAGTACGCTTTCCTGCTCGTGTAAATTATACTATTCAAAAGAATTTTAATACTCTCTTGGCACTGTTTAATGAGATTAATAAACAGAGAATGCTTACTTGCCAAGAGTATAGCACTGGTACAACTGAAGAAGGTAATTACCTCTTCGAAGATGCTGAAAAGCGTGCGAACGCAGAAAAAGAACTTTCTGATTTGCTTGCTGACACTCAGGAAGTTGCAATTAAGAAGTTTTCCATTAATGCTATTGAAAACATTGATTTAACCTCTAAGCAAATGGAAACTCTAATGCTTATGATTAATGATGAAGAGGAAGAGCTATAAGCTCTTCCTTTTTTCTTTTTTGGTCATAATACAACAGATCGTAAGCATTATTTTTTAAAGAAATATGAATAAGAGAAGAAGGAGGGACATGTCTAATGACAAATTATCCACCCGTAGTGGCTTCTTCAATTCCGGCATTTAATTATGATGAAGGACTTCGTTTTTATTTTAATTTTCCACCGACTATTGGCACTAAAGTAAAACCGAATTATTATATTGATTTAAAGATTTCTGATGCTCAAACAAATAGAATTGTTCATCGTAATGTAAATGCGGATTTTACTATGGAAGAAGGAGGAAAATTTTATCTTAATATTCCATAGTTTGCTACCGTGGGAACAATTTATAAAATTCAGCTTCGATTGGTTGGTAAAAGCTCAATTGATAGAGGACAATATTCTGAATGGTCTACAGTTTGTTATGCAAAAGCAACAGCGGCTAAAGAAGATATTACTTTATCAATTTTGAACTATGAAGAAGATGGAAATGCTCAGTTTATTGAGTCTCCAGTGTTCATGGGTCAATTTATCAACCCTGATGAAACAGAGCCTGAAACATATTATTGTTTTACTTTGTTGACTAGTGATGAAGACATCGTTGAAACTACTGGTTGGCTTCCTCATATTGAAACTGTTGATCAAGTGGTTTTTTCTACTGGATTAACAGATTTTGCTCGCTATGTTCTCAGATATGAAATTCAAACTAAAAATAAATATCAAGACTCTCAAGAGTATAATTTTGTTTGTTCTTTTAGTTTGTTAGATAATCCTGATATGAAAATTGAAGGCAAGAATAATTTTGATGAAGGATGCATTGATTTGCATTTAACAAGTGAAGATTATTTATCTGTGAATATTATGTTAAGAAGAACAGATTCTCGTTCTAATTATCAAATTTGGGAAGACTATAGAATTTTCAATGTTCTTGATTCAAAAGTTGACATTCATTTTAAAGATTTAATTATTGAGAATGGCGTAAAATATCAGTATGGTATTCAAATTATTCAAAGTGATAAATATCGTGCAAGTTTAATTAAATCTGAACCTATCCTTGCTGAATATGAATACCCATATTTAGTAGGCGGTGAACGTCAATTAAAGATTAAATTTAATTCAACTTTAAATGCTTTTAAGCGCACAATTCAAGAAACAAAAACTGATACAATTGGATCTAAATATCCTTTTATTGTTAGAAATGGTAATGTTAATTATTTCACATTCCCAGTAAATGGTATGATTTCCTATCATGTTGATGAAGCAGAATTATTTTGTAATAAGAGTGATTTAATGATTTCTGATGCATATGAATTTAACTCACATACCAATTTAACCAATGATAATATTGTTTTTGAAAGAGAATTTAGAAACAAGGTTGAAGAATTTTTAACCAATGGAGAATATAAATTTTATAAATCTCCAACTGAAGGCGTGTTTTTAATCGCTTTAACAGGAGTTAGTTTAAGCCCTGAAAAAAGCCTTGGAAGAATGATTTATTCTTTTAGCGCAACGGCGTATGAGGTAGATAAAGTAAGTTTAAGTTCTGTTTTATCTTATGGATTAATTTCCACTGGTTCTTATAAAGAAGTGTATGAAATGGGAATGAAAGAAATCTCAGGAGCATTATCATTTAGAACCACAAGAGATGAAGACATTTTTAATAGAATTAAAGCTTTAGTTTATCAAGATAGCGAGACTTATGAAAGAGTTTTGCATCACTTGTCCTCTTTGTCTATTGAATTAACTAATTTAAAGACTATTCAAAATACGGGGTATAAAGTATTTGTAAAAGATAAACAAGGTAATTCAATTCCTATCACTATTAGTAAAGAATTGGGTTATTATGAGTTAAATAATGTATTTGATATTTATGGTCTTGTGGCCTCTTTGGCGAATACTGATTTAACTATTACTTACACAGCTGTATGTCAATATAATTCTAAGGGCGGCTCTCAGCCAAGCACTAAAAATTATGTTGCAGTTTCTAATTTCTATCAATTGTATATGCCATTTACAATTAATTAGGACGTAATTAAAACTATTGTCTCTGAAAAAGGTCTAACAAAAATTGTTAATTTAACTTATTTGAGATTGGATGCCGTTCCAGGCTCATAGATCGAGATTGACGGCAGAGTTTACATGGTAGATGATGGTGGAAGTATTGAATTTAAAGATCAAAAGATCACAAATGTTAAAATGCTTACACCAGGACAAGCATCTATTTCGGTGATTTACAATGGATTTGACCAAGGTTAATAACACCGAATACTCTCAAGAAGTTTTATTGGCAATAGACCAGATGCCTATCAGAGAATTGTATGTTAAATTAGAAGTTTTAACTTGGCAAGAAGAACCTATTAAAGAAATTCAAGGTGTTTTAACTGGTGGCAGCGTTTCTATTAATGGTAAATCTGCTGTAAGAAGAACCTGTTCTTTAAACTTTGTAACAGTTGAAGATACTGTAGAAGATTATATTCAATTAGATACAAAGTTTAGATTGTTTATTGGGTTAAAAAATAATTTGCCAGTTAAATACAAATATTTAGGAGATACTTTATGGTTTAAACAAGGAATGTTTGTTTTTACCAAAGCATCTTTTTCTCACAATGCTACTAATACAACTGTAAATGTAACCGCCCAAGATAAAATGTGTCTATTAAATGGCACTTGTGGTGGAACTATTGCAGATTTTGTATCTTTCCATGAAATTGAGATGACGGTTGAAGATCGTATTGCTGAATTAACTCAAAAAGAAAATACGATTAAATGCCAAGTTATTTATAAAGATAGTGGAATTATTTTACAAAGTGGATTTGAAAACACTAAAAAAGCTCAAGACTGGGTTGCTGAGTGGAAGAAAACTAATCCAAACGTAGAAATTTTATATCAAAATTATAAAGAAATTACTGGAGAAGAACAAGAAGAACTTGCATTGTTAAGAACTGGTGGATATGAAATGGAAGATATTGTTTATGTCCCAGTTTTAATTTATACTCTAATTGAGGAATGTGTTCATCATTATGGCGGTGAAAAACTTCAAAATATTAGAATTGATAACGTTCCTCTTGAGGCAAAGTCTTTATTAGAGTATCGCGGCAATCGTCCAATTTATTTGGAGACCAGACCAGGACAAGAACCTTATTATTCATCCAACTTTACTTTTTCTGAAAGTGAAGCTAAGGGATGGGGCAACTACGAAATGCGAAGTGCCGGTGACGTAATTGGCTATAAAATGACTGCTTTTACTTGGCCTGGCGAATTAGCTATGTCTCCTGGCACCACTGTAACCGCAGTGCTTGATAAAGTAAAAAGTGTCCTTGGTAATTTTGAATATTTTTATGATATTGATGGTGTTTTTCACTTCCAAGAAATTAAGAATTATTTAAATACTTCTTATGTTCCTTTAACTCAAATCGCAGAGAATGATTATGAAGCTGATTTCGGCACAGAAGAAATTGTTTACTCTTTTAAAAATAATCAATCTTTAATTTCTGCATATTCTAACAATCCTAAATATGAAGATATTAAAAACGATTTTGTAGTTTGGGGCGAGCGTAAAAACGCAAATGGAAGTGTTACCAAGGTTCGTTATCATTTGGCTATTGACTCTAAGCCTGAGCCTTTGAATGGAGATTGGCGAGAAAGAATTTATATGCAGATTCAAAACCCTCCTGATAAGATTTCTGATGAAGAAGGTTTGAATTATTATAAAAAAGAGCTGGATGCTGAATGGAGAAACCTTTACAACCCTAAAAAGGAAGAGTGGAAAAATTCAACAACTGGAACTTATTGGAATCCAAATGTTGAAAATAACCCAGCTGTTTTAAATTATTTTCTTGACTTTATTGATGATTTGGGACCTTATGGAAAATGGTCAGTTAATAAAATTGGTCGAAGAACTTTGGCTAAAGAAGATAAAGATTGCGTAGCAGTTATGAATAAGCGTATTCCTGATTATGTTTTTGTAACCACTCCCGAGGAACAAAAAAGATTATTCGCGGAGGGATATACTAATACCTGTTTCGTAGATTCGTCTTTCTTTGATTTAGTCTCTATTTCACCAAATAGAAAGACCTGTTTAGACGCGATTAGAGAAATGCTTTATGTCAATCTATCTCTTAATGAAAGTATTTCTTTAACGACGTTACCTATTTATTGGTTAGAACCAAATCATATTATTGAAGTAGAAGATATTAAAACTCGTATTTATGGACAATATGAAATTAATTCAATTTCTATTCCATTAACTTATAACGGCACGATGACTATTCAATGCTCTCGTGTTTTAAATAGATTGTAAGGAGGTTTATGAATGGCTAAAGAAAAAGTCTTGACACAAATTTTGTATAAGTATCCAAATGACAATAATACAACAGATGGATTTGATTTAACAAAAGATGTGTGTGAGTTTTTAGAAAATTGTGAGTCTATTGACTCTATAGGAATTCAAGCTCCTCCTGGAACAAAAGTTTATATTAATAGTAACCCAGCAGTTATTGGACCTACTGGAGTGTTTGAATTAAATAATTTGCTGAGAGTTACTTCATTTAAAATCGAAGAGAGAGCTTATACTCGAAGAGTGATTTTAGATATATTGTATGTAAAAGGAGAGTGAAAAAGGAATGAGTTTTTATGGAGGAAGACCGGGTCAGTCTTTTACTATTACCCGTGTATTTAAAAACTTCGTAGAAATGTACAATGAAGCAATTGATTCAAAAACTATGGAGCCTGCTAATTATGAAGCTAAGTATTATGCAGGAATTGTTCCAGCAGGATCTTTTGTTTTAATTGCATATGGATTGGGATATCAATCAACTTTCGCTGAATCTATGAAAGAATTAAGTGAAAATGAAACTTATGTAACTAATAGACAAGCAGAACTTGATTGGTTTAGCAGCCCAGATTGTCCTATTTCGCCAGTTCGCACTGCAGCAGATGTAAATGCAACGGTTTGGTGGGATATTCCTTGGTCTGCAAGCAATGATTATAATGGCTCTGTTTGGGTTAAAAATTATGACCCTGAAGCAGAGGGATATTATTACGCATATGTAGCAAATATCGCAGGTATCTTCCCAGAGATTCAAAAAGGTCAGTGGGTCATTGGAGGCGTTGATACAGGCATTCGTGCAGAAGGTCGTCAAATTGAGTTTAAATCTTTTTATGATGAATCTTTAGCAACTTATGCATTTTTAACCTACACTCCAGACCTTATTGCTACTATTGAAGAGGGAGCGGAAGAAACTCCTGAAGAAGAAGTAAGACCTGCTCAATTTGGTTTATCTAATTTAGCAGATCGTTTCGCATATAATACAGCAACTCAATCTTACGACTGGGACGAAAATGGTGAATTTATTTTCGTTTATGAAGCTGACAAGTATGGTCGTTATTTATACAATGAAAATGGAGAATGGAAAGAGCTTGGTTATTTCACTCTCAATGACTGGGATTCAGTTCTCTATCCTCAAGAAACAAATTTCTCTTCTGATAAATTGAAGTGGAGATATGAAGACGAAGAAGAGTGGCATGATTTGTTTGATATTACTGATTTAACCAGTATTAAAACATATATGCTTTCATCTTTAGAAGCTTCTCAATCTGCTGAAAAAACAAAGGGAGATATTGAAGCTTTAAAATCAGAAATTGACACAACTAAAGAAAGCATTGATGAAACTGCTGAGGCTACAACAGATTGGTTGTCTTAGGCACAGGGCGCTGCAAACAGCGCCGAAACCGCAGTTGCTGAATTAAAACAAATTATTGAAAATTTACCTGCTGATGCTCAATTAACCGATCTTGATTATCTTGCAGGATTAATTAATAATGCGAGAGGTAAATTTGCTACAATTGATGAACGCTTAGACACTATGCCTTATCAGTTTAATTTAATTAAAGATATGCGTAGTTGTACTTCTTTAGAGCGCGGCGACAAAGCATTTACATTTGGTAAAGATGAAGTTGGCGATGATGACTCTAAATTGTTCCAAATTTTTGATCCAAATGAACCTGAAGATGCTGCTAAGTTAGAAGAAACTGACGAAGCATTGGTAAGCGTTTATAATCCAAAGGGCTTAAAAATTGATGAAACTTATAATATTGGTACTACTGGCCTTGTTGCAGGTAAACTGACTGTGTTTAGCGGCAAAGGCTCTGGCAGTGGCGGTGGCGGAACCATTCCTACTCTTTCAAGTAGCTTAACTTCTGTTACTGTTCAATCTGGTGAGACTGTTACTATTGACTGGTACTGGACTTCTGCAAACGGTGGTAATGGTACTATTTTTATTAAAGATAGTATGTCTAATGCGGCAATTACCGATGTTGCTGATAAATCTAAAAACTATACTACTGGCGTTCCAACTAAACGTGGTGCCAATGAGTCTTTCGTTTGGAAGCCCGCTGATGGTGTTCATAAATTAACTATATATGTAGTTGATGGTGGTGGAATTCCTACCAATAATATTGAAATTGATGTCACCGTTGGTGGTATTGCTTGTACTTCTAGCCCAGCAGATGGTCAGAATTATAGTACCGACGCAGTTATCAATTTGGCTTATAGATTCTCCACTATTTATAAAAGCGACAAAGTTGTTTTACATTATGAAGTTTATAGAGATAATATTTTAATGCCTGACCTGTGTGGTGAAAAAGAATCTGACTTCGCTTCTGGCAATCAGACTATTACTATTACTTTAAAGACTCGTGAAACCGATATCGGTACTGGTGTATTTAAAGTTATTACTTATGCATTTATGAAGAATAACCCCAATGTTATTACAGACCCATTAACTCGTAACTTCATTATTGCAGAAGCAAATAAAATTTATTTAACTACCACATTTGATTCTTCTACTGAAGTTTATGCAAATAAGGCATTTTTTATTCCTTTGATGTTAACTTATTCTGCTGGTTCTTCTTTTACTATTGAAGG
>JAEIGA010017308.1_pt1 | contig 10977 bp, 20 predicted proteins | sample 9270691 | NCBI WGS metagenome assembly JAEIGA01 (sample SAMN17057246, study PRJNA624740) | gut metagenome | biome: biome; isolation source: fecal sample | host: Bos grunniens | place: China: Xizang | collected 2019 | reverse complement strand
TTATGCTCTATGGTCGATGGTAGGACATGGCAATTTTTGTTATACTTGATAAGTTCCTTGTTAAGTATAACAAAAATAAGAAGAATTGTCAAGTTCATTATAGAACATGCCAATGGTGATTTGTCAAGTTCATAAGAAAACTCACTTACTATGACTACCTACTATGAGAGAGAGCGGGTTGGGAACACCCATTGTGTAATATGAGATATTATATAATATAAAGTAGGTAAGTAAGTGAGAAAGAATAAGGGACAAAGAACTTTGTTACTTTTCCACTATTTGTTTTATCTACTTTATAATGTAATAATATAAAGTCTGTAGCGGATAAACTACAGACTTCAAAGCCCTGTTATTAAGCTGAGCTTTTATAAAGAGAGAGAGTTTTTAATTGTCCTATATATTTTAGCATTTATTTTGGCATGTGTCAAATTTTTAATGGTAATTGTTAAGAAATGTAAAATCCCTAATCATGAAAGTTTGATTAAATTCAACTTTTGGAACCCAAAGCGTTGGAAACCAAAAGCGAAATTTCAACCTTTTTCTACTATTATTATACCAAATTTATTTTGTATTTGCAAGTTCAGGGGAGTACTGGGGAAACTCTTACAGGCAGTTAAATACAGAGCAGTTTCTTTGTGGTTTATAGGGTTGAAACCCTTGTGAGAACAGAGTTTCCCCAGGACTTATAATTGTACCCTTGCCATGAAGTCTTTATAGGCTTTCCTGTATTCAGAGGTATTTATCCTCTTTATTACTTCTACTGTGTAGCCTATTTGTTTGAGTTCTTCCATTAGTGGTTTATATTCTTCTTCTGTAGCAGGCTTGCATTCTCTATAGTATTCATAACATGTATTAGAGTGCTGACCTACATGAGCATAGCATGTAAACTCACCCTTCCAACTCTGAAAGTCATAAGGCATGAATGCTACTACTTCATCTGTTTCTCTGTCTTTTCTAAATGCAATTTTCATAATTCAATTTCCTTTCATTTCTTTATATTACTATTATACTACATGCTTATGTCAATTTGCAAGTTCAGGCATGGGAGAACTTAGAACATGCCTATGGTGAATTGTCAAGTTCAGAAAATCTAAATCCTCTCATGTAAAAATCCAAAATCTTTGAAATCTTTTATATAGGTTTAACCCTCTGAAAGTTACAATATATAAGAGAAGCAAGGCAATCTGAATGGGTTGGCTTCTTGCGAAGAATGGCTTTCTTGGGTGTGGCAATAAACTCCCAAAACAAAAGGAACAGACAATCTCTCTGTTCCTTTATTTTGCAGTTAAGTATTATGAGGTAATTAAAGTGAATTTCAATTCTATTATATCATATATTTATAAGTCCTGTCAAATTTTAGTCAACTCTATAAATATAGAAGTCGCCTTCTTCATTTTCTTCTCCGTCATAGTAGGAAATGAAATGACCTCTGCCGTCTGCCATTATTGCATCTTCAACGAATTCGTCTATGTCGTCTATAAGAGCAAATACTAAGCCATTGGCATTTTCACAGCATTCTTCCTGTGCATGTCTTAAACTTTCTACTGCTGAATTAAATTCGTAACAGTCCATATCGTCGTAGTTCTTGCAGTGCTGAATAATAAAGTCTGCATTGAAAGCCCATAGGGAGTTTAAGATTTCTTCTTTGGCTCTTTCGTCTGCTTGTTCTTCCGTTAGTACCATATACTCTGCACCACCATAGGATAAAGAGTTATCATAGCAAACCCCTTCTGTGATTTCTTCTGCTGGTACTTCTAAAAATTTTGCAAGTGCTTGTAATTTTTCCATAATTTTAATTCCTTTCATTTCTTAACTGTTTACACTTATACTATAACACATGCCTGTGTCATTTTGCAAGTTCACTTTTAATATAAGTCTTTGAACTTTTCATAAGCCTGGTGGTAGTATTCTTCTATTTCAGAGTAGTTATATCTCAATATATTTTTTAGTCCTGTGAGTTCGTCCTCTGTAATATGAAGTTTCTTGCCGTCGTCTAATACAATAGTGCAAGTGGCAACGCCGTCATTTTTAGTATCAAATTCAAGTCTAATAAAACTTTCTTCAAATACCAAGTCGGGATTGAGTTCGCCTTTGTTGTATTCTTCTTCCGTTATTCCTGCTTGTTCGCAGAGGTGTGGATCACCATAGTTTAATACGGCTTGCTTGTTCGCCTCTAAATAAGCCAAATCACCATAGGAACAGTGTCCTTCGTCAATTAGTTTACCTATTTCAATTAATTCTTTCTGTAATTCTGTAACCATAATTTTTTCCTCACTTTCTAATTAAAGGATAACCTTATAGGTGTGTCCTGTGTACTAATAAAATCTGTTATAAGTGTATCTTCATAGAAGTCTGCAACATATCCAAAGTCAGAGTTCCCTGCATTCGGAGTTAATGTTACCTCGTCAGGTTCTTCTGTATTGTTTTCATAGTAAGGCATTATGAAAAGTCTATCAGTGTTTACTACTTCAAAGGTATCTTCGTCCAAGTCTGCCTGTGTTAGTTCGGGCATGCCTGCCTTCTCTATGAATTCTTCTGCTTGTTCCCTGTCTTCAAAGAAAGGTTGAACCTCTGCCGTTTCTAAATTTATTACCAAGAATAAATCTTTCATTATTGAACCTCGCTTTCTATTAAGCCACATTCTCTTTTGAATTGTTGTTCCATTGACCAAAGTGAAGCAGATTTCATTTGGCTTTTAGTTATGAAAACTATATCACCAAAAGGATTATAATTTCCACTCATTCTTCCCTCAAACCCTACATTCATTATAGTAATGTATTGTTTTTCGTCTGCTAATTGGTCTTGTAGGTATTCAGTGATGCTTTGTACCATATAAGAACCTTCTTCAAGTTCAGAGAGTTCTACACTGTCCATGCAACTATCACTTATTATACCTATAAAGTTTGTAATGTTTCCGTCTTTGTCTATTGGTTTCAAAGATAAAACGACTTCTGTATCTTCGTCATAGTAGGCATTCTCGTCAGAGAAGAAAGATAGAGAACCATTTTCACTGCCGTAAACACTAAATCCCATAGTTTCTAATACTTGCTTTACTTCTTCTGTATTCTTCACTCTGAAAGAATTGCTTTCAATAAATTCTGTTGTCCAACTCATAATTTACCTCTTTCTTTTTAACTGCTTACATGCTTATTATAACACATGCCTATGTCATTTTGCAAGTTCAAGGTCTAAAGTCCTGTTACCCAAAAATTATCTGTTTTCAGAATTTCAATAGCGTCTCTAATATTGTCGCACGCATATACTTGCCAATTTGTGTCTATGGGTTTAGTAGTGTCCTTTTCTACCCAATGAGCATCATTTGCGTATGCAATAAGTTCTTTTTCATTGAGAGTTTTGGTCTCTAAACTTCCGCTATTATCTTCCACTAAAAATAATTTTTCCATAGTTTAATTTCCTTTCTTAACTGCTTACATTTACATTATAACACATGCCTGTGTCAGTTTGCAAGTTCAACGACTTTCAGATGCTCTGGCATGAAGTCTTTGATTTTGTCCCATGTTTTCTCGTACAACTCGTCAAAAGTCCCCATAACCATAGCCTTTCGCATAACTTGGTTGGAGTACTCGTCTGCTTGTGCTGACATTTGAAATGGTGGGAGTTTTACTGCACTATTATTTTCTCTCTGCATATATTCATGTGCAAGGACTCCGCCAGCTACTGCTACTTTATGTACCATTATTCTTTCTGATAGTTCTTTTTCAAGTGTTAAATTTTCTGCCATAGTTTAATTTCCTTTCTTAACTGCTTACATTTATACTATAACACATGACTATGCCATTTTGCAAGTTCAAAATTAAATTCCTGTGAGAACATGCCTATGGTGAATTGTCAAGTTCATATATATATATATATATAAAAGAAAAAAGAGAGTTTTCACTCTCTTGGGATAGTGTTTAATAATCTTAGGAGTATGGTCATTAAATTTAATTGCATGACTTATTATATCACAAAAGAAAAAGTCATGCAAGTTCTGTTATGCATGACTTCCCGGATAGTGAGGTAAATTAAACTCCGTAAATTTCTTTTATATAAGGTCTTAAACTGCGTGTGTAGTAGTTTATTTCTCTGCGTGTTACTTCTTCATTACTGTATAACTTGTCTAATAAGTTATCAATGTTTCTGTCTTCTCTGATTTCTCTAAACTCTACACTGTTTCTGCCGTCGTGGTGATAGCCTTGTGCATATACATTATAGGCATCGCAATAGACTTCTTTTTCGTCGCAACCTATTCCGCATGTTAAGACTTCATTAAGGTTATTACCTAAAATTTTGTAGCCTGTTCTTCTGCCGTTCCATAAACCCATGTTTGCTATACATATTATTCTGCCGTCAAGTATTTTGAATAAGTTGGATTGTTCGTCCCCAAATTCCATGTCTATACGGTCGTAAACTTCGTCTGTTACTCTGCTGTCGTCGACTCCGTTCGGGTAGTCTTCACTGTATTCTTCTTCCAAAAATTCTCTTGCGTCTTGTTCTGCTTGTTCCATTTCTTTTAAGTCATACATACCATAAGACTTCCAAAGTGTTGTGTGCTTTTTCATAATTTACCTCATTTCTTTTCTTAACTGCTTACACTTATACTATAACACATGCTTATATCATTTTGCAAGTTCAACTTATAATAATCTTTTATTTATTATTGAGCATGCCAATGGTGAATCGTCAAGTTCAAAAAGGTAAAGGGGTTGGACAGACGAGGGACGCATGATGTGTTGCTAGCGTCAACCACACGCCCCTTGCTCGCCGGCCCGTCGACTATCCATTTTACAAGGTTATTTGGGCGGGGTATGATAACACATAGTATCACTATGCTTTAACCATTGGGATTTAAGTCTGCTGTTGTTACCGCCCGTCTGTTACTCCCCAGACTATACCTTTACCCATTTGCATTCAGCCAGTCAATTTGTTCTTCTGTAATTGGTTCTTCAGAATTTACATCTAATTCGCTAAAAGATAAGTGATAAGTTTCTGTTTCGTCATAGATAGGATTGCCGTCCTCGTCTTCGTCCGTCTGTATCATTTCTATAACAAAGTCGATTAAGGACTGTTCAAATAGGTTAGATTTTTTAAGTTCTTCAACAGTTACTACCCATATAGTGTCGTTTGCTCCTGCCTCGTCTACTACTGTTGGGATTTCACCATTTTCAGTTAGCCCAAGTGCTTCATATATGGACTCTCTGTCATGCCATAACAAGTCGTTTACTTCTGTGTCAGTTGGAGTTCTGTCTGCAAATATATCTTCAAGATATTGCATGAGTTCTTCTTCTTTGTCTGCTCTTTCAATGTCTTCAAGTGTGTCTAATGCACCACTCCATGAATGGTCTTTCAAGTCGTAATAATTTCCGTACTCTGTAATAACTTCCATAATTTACCTCTTTCGTTTCTTAACTGCTTACACTTATACTATAACACATGTCAATGTCAAAATGCAAGTTCACTATTTCTATATATTAACAAATATTAAGGAAGAATATAGAACATGCCAATGGTGAATTGTCAAGTTCGCCCTGATATAAAAATCTAAAATCCTGAAATCTTTTATATAGGTTTAACCCCCTGAAAATAAATAATAATCAGTAGCAGAGGCACTCTGAATGGGGTGGCTACGTGCGGGAGTTATATCTTTAACGGGGTGGGAAATTAAAAGCCCAAGAGCCCCCTGTGGTTCAGAGGGCTCTGTGCGTGTGAGGATTATTGATTATGAATTACGGCTTAAAACTTTATCAATAAATGGGTGGTCGCAACAATAGTCGTCAAGGAAATCCCAGCCACTATTACCTATCATGTTCATTCTTTTATCAAGTTCAAAACCTATTAAACCTGATACACCTGTTTGAACGGCTATTGCGGACTCTATTGTATGTTCAACCTCGTCTGGTGATACTGTTACACTGTGTAATGGGATACCAAAACCATACATTAAACCCTCATGGGTTAGTGTCATTTTATCTGATAATAATGTAGCATGATCCTCGTCTGAAAATTGAGATAATATATCTTGCTGATGTTTTTCTGATAAACTGTCAAAGTCAGGTACAACACCTAATGTAATTACATGGTCTGTACTGTCCTCATAGTCCGCCATGTCTATATCCTCAATATAGATATGTAGTTGAATTTCCTTGTCCTCTAACTCTACTGTAAAAGTATCGTTCTTAATAAGTGTATTTTCATAAAAGTCTGTGTACTGTTCTCTGTCTTGTGCATTGTAATTTTCTGTGCTAATACCGTCAAATTCATATTTCATAATATTTACCTCACTTATGGGAAATGCTCTTGGGTGATTTCCCTTAACCCTTACACTTATACTATAACACATGCCCATGTCATTTTGCAAGTTCAACTTATACAAGAGATAGAACATGCCTATGCTGAATTGTCAAGTTCAGGCATGATACGAACAGCACCGCACCTTGCTGTGTGCGGTGTCCGGTCTGCCCGTAGCGCGCTTACTTCTTTTCATTTATATATACAGGGATTTCAAAAGCACCCCCATATATACCCCGTAACATTTTCTTTTGAAAATATTCTTTTCGGCTCTCTGTCATATAACTATTTATTATAAAACTGTCTGACTGTCCTACAATTCTGATTATCTCTTTATGGGATAAGTTGTAGTCTTTTGACTCTGCAAGTTCTACAATAAGAAAATACCCTGTGCTATCCTTACCACACCATATATAGAGTGAGTCCCAGCATGCATGAGTATCTGCAAAGGCTTTTTCTATCTCCATAGGCATTGTGTACTTTATTATAGCAAGTATATTGTCTGCTTGTATGTTGGATGCATACATGTACTTAATACCTTTATGCTCTTGCTCTATGAAATGATATGTGTTGTCTTGCTTTAAGAACTCATGAACTGACATTATGCACACCTCAAATTCTTTAAGTACCTTAACAATTCGGGGATGTCTTTGGCTATGTGTACCACTCTGCCCCTCGTCATACTTCTTTTGAACTTCATATCCTCTATATAGTATGTGTCGTTATCTTCATGTACTATTTGGATATGGTATCTGTTTACTGTGTCTGTAAGGTTATGCTCTTTAAGTAGTTCTTGTATGCTCATGCCTTTACTCCTTATTTTGAATACTTCAATAAAGTTTCTATGTCATTATAACTTATGACTTCTTCGAGTACACTCCAAATTGTAACCCTGTAATCTGCTTTGAGTTGGTCGTTGTCGTAAAGGCTTTGTAATTCTTCAATTAGTTCTGACTTGTGCTTCATGCCTGTAACTCCTTAATTATAGCATTTATATATGGTGCTAACTGTTTTCTGATTTGTTTTTCTTTTTCTTCTTCTGCTATTTTCTGCAATTCTTCTTCATAGTCTCTGTCTCTAAACATATAGACTTCTTCCATGCCCTTAACTAATGCTTCATCAAGTGTATTACTAGGAAGATAAAGAAAGTGCCTTACTTCTGCTACTTTTACGCTTCTAAAGTCGGGGCTTACATTGATGTAATAGCCCTTAAAGAAAAATGTGTGTCCTTCATCTTCCTTTGGTCTATAATTCTTACCTGCTCTGTCGGGTTTACATGGTTTGTATGCTACTTTTATCATGCCTGTGACTCCTTTTCTTAACTGTTCACACTCTTACTATAACACATGCTTATGTCATTTTGCAAGTTTACCCTCAAAATATTGAGGGGGGGTTTGAGGTCTTATGACCTCTCGCCCTTGTGTTTGATACCTCTGACAGTTAAGTAGTCCTCACCTACTGACACCAAACCCATGCCACTGATTTGTCCGTATAGTTCTGGTGCTTGCTCTTGCAATTTCTTTGGTGCTATGGTTACTCTGCCCTTGTTCTCGCAAATGTTGAATACTACATTGCTTGTTTCATTGATACCCTTTTCAGTTAAGGCAAATAACTTTTCAAGTACAGACTTTTTGCTGATTTCAAGGTCTTTTGCTTTTGCTGAAATGTCCTCGTATTCAGCGATTAACTTGTCAACTTCTTTGGCAACTGTGCCAGATAATAGGTTAGAATTCTCTAACATGGTTTTATCCTTTTCTGCCTGTCCGTTTTATTACACTGTATAAGGTGGAAGGCATTACCTTATTTCGTTCTTTATACTTATACTATATCACATGTGAATGTCAATATGCAAGTTCAAGAGTATTATTTGTAACAAAATGTTAAAATATTAAATATAAAATATATTTAATATTTTAACCACTAAATGTTGAATTGTCAAGTTCATTATAGAGCATGCAAAAAACACACACAGGCGACAGGACTCGAACCTGTATTGTACACTTTATTGCCTCACCATGAGATTCAGTTGAAATAACTGAAAGGGACTCGAACCCTTGCTAGCTACCATAGACCTGTGTGCTTTGTATACTATTAGTATATCATATCTTTAAGGCAAGTGCAAGTTCAACTATAAAAATCTTCTGAAATTAAAATCAGAAAATCCTGAAAATCTTTATATGGGTTTAACCCTCGAAAGTTACCGTTATATCAATCATGCAGGCAACCGAAATGGGCTGTCAGTGCCCTATGGGAATTTTCTAAATGGGGTGGGAGTAAAAACCCAAAACAAAAAGCCTGGGGGTGCCAGGCCTTGAATAAAAGGGAAATATATGACAAACTTTAATTTACTGCATAAAATTCATTTGTATTGATAGGGTTTCCATTCAAGTATTGAACTCCACCTTTTTGATAAACTCTAACTCCAGGAATTGCGTTCAGTCTTTCTCTTGTGGTCTGTGTTCCGTATCCTGCCATGCTTATCTCAATTTTTCCTGTTGCTTTTTCTTTTCTTGCAATTAGATTTCCAAACAAGTACATTTTAGTATTTTCAAAATCTGTTTTAACTGTTGAATTACTTACTGATTTGTTTTCGTCATTCATAAATGCTCTAATTATTTCTTGTGTTACTTTTCTCATGATTTTATTTCCTTTCATAATTAACTAACTAACTTTTGAGGGGTGGGGGGTTGTTATACCCCCGCTAAATTCTCTTGATACTCTGCAAACCTTTTCACAACCTTTTCCATAAAGCATTCATAAGCCTTGTCATACTCCTCAAAATAACCGTATGCAAAACCCCATGTGCATGTAAAGTCGTTGTGTATTTCTATGTTACAACATACAACATAAGAACTGTCGTTTACTCTTTTCAAAAATGCATCTTTGCCTATTACTGCAATAAGTTCTAATTGCATGTAGTTGTTTGTTAAAGATAATACTGATTCTGTCATAATAATTTCCCTCACTTGTGGCATGCTCTTGGGTGCATTGCCTTAACCCTTACATTCTCATTATAAGGCATGACTATGTCAAAATGCAAGTTCAAAAGTATTATTTGTAACAAAATGTTAAGCACAAATTTTTTGAATATAGGACATGCCATAGGTTATTTGTCAAGTTCACCATGTAAAAATCCAAAATCTTTGAAATCTTTTGTAAAGGTGTAACCCTCTGAAAGTATAGTTATATCTATCATGTAGGCAATCTGAATGGGCAGACAGTGCCCTATGGGGAATTAAAATAATAATGGGGTGGGTAGAATATAATTAAAAGCCCATAATAAAAAAGAAAACCCAGCCATGCTGGGCATTCAAAAGAAAAAAGAAGAAATTATATGCTTTCAATAAATCCCATGAGTGTTACCATAACCAAAACAAATAAAGGCATAACCCATGAATTATTATTTATAAATGTTTCAAACTTATTAACTTTTCCATTTGTATTATAATAAATAACTCTCTCTTTCATTTCAATTTCCTTTCATAATTAAAACTAATTCATTCCATTAAGGTAATGGGGAGCCTATGCCCCCACAACCTCTTGCATTCTATCAACCCATTTATTAACAAATCCTTGTGCTTGCTCTGGACTGACTTTTTTATTCTGTGCTTTCGCCCATGCTTTAACTAAACTTACTAAAGCATAATTTGTATAAACAAACCCATTCAAAGTTATAATATCTCTATTTGTTAGCATTTCAAAAACTTTTTGCTTTGCATTGAAACTGTGCCAATCTTTCATTCTTTCAACCCATGTGTGAACTTCATTCAAATTTTCACCCATAATGTTCTTGCTATCCTCAACAATATCAACCAAACACTGCATGCAAGTTAGCAAATCAGCACTCCCCAAAGGTATCATGTGCTTGACACCGTCCGCATAAGTCATGCTTTGGTCTAAAAGGTTTACAAGTCTTTCCATGTCTGTTCTGCCGTTAGCGTCTGAAACTTTTTGCTTTGCTTTACTGTTGCGACCTTGTATATGCTCTTTGTATGCTTCCGCAACACCCATGCACTTGATGTTGTCCATGAGCATGTCTATGTCCTCTCTTGTGTAGTTTGTTAGTGTGTCAAATGTGTAACCCTCTAAAAGCATGCCAGCAACATTCTTGCCGTTTTTAGCACCGCCCATGATAAGCTGGTAGCCACTGATGCCATGCTGTCTTGCTGATTCGTTGAAACCGTTCAAATTGTTCTTTGCCATAATTTACCTCTTTTCTTTTGTTTTGTAATAACTGCAAGGGCTTTTCCGCTTGCCCCATACTCTCATTATAAGGCATGCATTTCAAAAGTCAATCCCCCAGAACAAAAATTTTTTGAAAATTGTAACAATTCTTAACAATTAGATTAATTCTTCTCATAGCAAGGACTTGCGGGGTAGGGTAGGGTGTAGGTGGTGGGTATGAGGGAGTTTGAGAGGGGTGATAGGGCTGTAAGTGTGTGAGGAGTGGTAGTTTGGGGGTATAAGGTGGTGTAGGTGGTGAGAGGGTAAGGGTTTGAGAGGTAGGGTAGGACTGTGAGGCTTGTGGGAGTAGGGTTTGGGAGATGTGTGGAGTGTGTGGGTGGCTGCGAGGGTGAGTATGAGAGGGTTTGCGAGGGGTGGTAGGGCTGTGAGGCTTGTGGGAGTAGGGTTTGCGGGATTTTGTATACGGGACAGAACCGAAATTTTGAAGGGGGAGGGGTGGTGTTT
>JAEIGA010017307.1_pt1 | contig 10977 bp, 7 predicted proteins | sample 9270691 | NCBI WGS metagenome assembly JAEIGA01 (sample SAMN17057246, study PRJNA624740) | gut metagenome | biome: biome; isolation source: fecal sample | host: Bos grunniens | place: China: Xizang | collected 2019 | reverse complement strand
GAATCGTACTTTTAATATTTTTGCATATGGAATTGAATTTGAAATCAAAATTCTCTATAATATATACATGAATTAGTATATTTTTTTAATTGTTAGAAACTTTTTGATTTTTTTTAACTAAAATCCATGCATATGCAAGTGCAGCAGATACTGTGACTGCAATAAGGGTAGGGCCTAAAAATATGGAATCGAATCCTGCGGTTATCTGATAAACGACAAAACCGACAAACCATGAGAATATGTTCCAGTACCAGTCTTTAGCTTCATTATTTCCTTTTCCGAAATAGAATGAAACCACAAGTACGGAAGCCATCGGAGCAAAAACGGAACTTATAAGATAAAGAAATGAAATGTAATGGTCCATAATTCCTGAAATTGCTAAAATTGCACTTAATATACTGACTATAACTCCGACAATTTTAGGATCCAGCCTGTTAAATATTGCCTTTGCAGATTCACCGGCGGAATTTGTTGCAAGGAAATTGGTCGTGACTGTTGAAATGACAAGAATGAAGACTCCCTGTACACCAAGCCCTGAAATGAGAATTGCCTGTGAAATGTCAACAGTTCCAATGCCCACAACTTCAATACCGATGAAGTACATCCAAAGGCTTGCAACAGTATAAGCAAGTGCTGATAAAGCTGTCGCCTTTTTGGGACTTTCCACATCTTTTGTATAATCACCAATCACAGGCAGCCATGAAATAGGCATTGCAATAGAGATTTCAAAGATGTTCCAGAAGGTCAATGCTGCTGAATTTTGGACAGGCAGTATATGATATCCTCCTATTCCCAATAATCTAGCAGACAATATTACAAGGAGTATTGTCAAAATTATCATGATTATGCTTGTTATTTTTGAAGTACGCTGAAGACCTATAAAAACCCATATTGCTACAAGAATAGCCAGGATTATGCATGTAAGGGCAAAGGATATAGGTACATTCAAACCCATTAGTGCCAATGCGCCCTGTGCATTCAATACCGCCACCCATGCAATGAGCTGCAGCACATTCAGTGTGGCAAAAAACCGGGAACCGAAATTACCAAAAGTTGATTTGATTGATTCCATTGCATTGACTCTGAGGCGTGCTCCTATAAGCCCAACGAAATAAAGCAATATTCCTCCTATTATATGTCCAAGTATCAATGGAACCCATATTGAATTGATTGGTGCTGCAGATCCGATTTGTATGCCTGCCTGAATTTCAGAAACTGAAATTGCAACACCGAACCATATAATCATATTTGTAAAAAGTCCTGTACGATTCTCCATATTTTGTCCTCGATTATAAAAAATTAATTTTTAAAAGAACCTAATTATTAATAGGTTTATAATATATATAAAGATTTTAAGTACAAAACTGTACATTGAACTAATTTTAATTACAATTTTTAAAAAATAGATTAAATTCAATAGATTAAATATCAAAATTAAAAAAATAGTATTATTATTTTTAATTCATATTCTGAAAAATTTATCACAAATCAATTGAAATAATATCACTTATTGTAATATGGAAATAGTTTCTTTAAAAAAAATAGAATAGTACTAGAATTTATAGAAATTCTAGTTTTTAAGTTATATATACTTTAAATTACTCTGCTACCATTTTATAAGCATCATAAGCAGCATATATTGCAAAAATCAAGGATACAATAGCCAATAAGAATCCTGTCAAGAAGGATAGGATTGTTAAAATGACTAAAATTACAAAGAAAATTACACCTTTTTTAATATCTCCCGCATAGGCTTGGCCAAGTCCTGGAATAAAAAAAGATAATACTGCTGCAAGAATTGCATTTGCCATATATTTTCCTCCTTTAATTTAATTAGTATTACTATATTTTTCATCTATTATAAATTTAATTATTAAAATTTGGGCATATGTCTAATTTTCGTGCCTAAATGTGATATAATATTAATTAATTAATTGATTCGGTTATTATTTAGATTGAAGAAAAAATAATCATGAATCTAAAAAAATTACTTCAATGATGTGGAAATCTTGATTTATCCAATTAAAGTGCATTTGAAGTATTTTAAATTAAAATTCTGATTAATCCCAATATCAATAGATGAAGTGGGTAAAATATGTAAAAGAACCATTTATTGAATGTTGATTTTTTTCCGGATTTTCCGTTATATAGTGCGAAAAATAACGGTACCAGCAATATTCCAACATTATAAATATCAAATTCCATCGCAAATTTCAATTGAAAAGGATTTTTAAATAACATGACATTAAACATAATCAAAAAAGCAACTATGAAGAATGCCGACCACATTTTCTTAGGATTATCCCTCAAAAAATAGAAAATCAAACAAAGCAATATAAGATAATATCTCCAACTGGTAAATGCTGCTAACCAGAATATTAACAGTGTAATAGCTAATTTAAGATATATGGGCATATTTACTTTATCCCAAAGGTATATTGATAACAAACCTAAAAACAAGGTAAATATTACACTTGTATATAAAACAACCACTGTTGAATTTAGAAATGGAATATATACTTCTGGAGGTAGGCGTGTTTCTCCAGAAGGTGAGAAAAATGTAGGGACCATATGTTCAGGATACAAATGTATTGGAACTAGTGAACCATAAAAAAATAAAATATATGGAATATAGGATATTACTGCAAACAACAGCAATCTTCCCATATATTTTTTTAAATCACTTGTATAATGATATCCTTCAGCAATGAATAATGCCATAGTAGGAGCTACTATACAACTAATATTACTGACAATAATCCTTATTGGATTATTTGATGGAAAAAAGAAAAATATATGATCAAATAACATTAAAAGAATAACAATATATTTCAGATGATTTCTATTCAAAATGTTAATTTGTTTATTATTGGCAAACATTAATATTAAATTTAATATTCTTTGATGAAATATGTTTCTATTAGCTGATACCAATTCTAAAGAAAAAAAGTTGATAGAACAATTTCAGCTAGTGATTGTTATTAACTGATTTATTATATACTTTTTTTCATTGAAATATATATTATTTATTAATATAATGCAAGAATCATTGACATCATAAGTGGGGGATGAATTAAAATTGAAATAAATAATGGTGATTTAAGAATTGTGTGGTAGTTATATATTCAAAAATTAAAATTGAGGTTTGTTCATATGTGAACAGTTATTCCAAAGTTCCTTGTTCAATAATATCTAACCCAAGTCCTTCTTGAATTTTTTGCAATGTTCCTTTGGCAGATTTTTTAGCAAATATTTGGCTGGAACCTTCTAAACTGTCTTCACCAATGAATCCAAAGTTTCTAACCCATGATTCTATTACAATTGTATCATTTTCAAAGGTGTATTTAATTAACTGTGGAGATGTGACTATTCCAGCTCCATGTTGATAATATACCTCATCTTTGGATTCCTTTTTTTTGTATTTGTTCTCTTGCAAAATTCTCAATATTGTTTGTTCTTCATCTTCTCTATTTGTACTTTTAAATTTAAGGTAAGTTCTTGACATAATTTAATTTTTATTGTTTAAAATATATAAAGTATAACAATTGTTTTTAATGAAATTGTATACTATGAGTGTCTATTTTGTTAGTGATGTTTAATTTTGTTAATTGTTGCACACCGTTTTTTTTCCATCTTATGTTATTCTGATTAATGGTCCTCTGTATGTATTTTGAATTTTTACTAGAAAACATTCAGTTCAAACTAAAAATGATAGAAAATCATGAAATAAAGCCTTCCACGTGCCTAATATATTTATATATTATCCCCATATAATATATAATAAGGTGATATTATTGAATAAAAAACTAATTGCTATATTAATACTGGCAGTATTGATAGTAGGTGGTGTTTATATGGTTAGTTCAGGATGGTTAAATTCACTATTTGGCATTATGGAGGTTAATGGACTGCACTTTAAAATACCTGACGGATATTTGGAAAATAATACTGATGCTGTAAAAAATGATGGTTCTATTTCTAAAAGGTTTAGTAACGATGGTAACCACATATGCATTGATGTCTATAATAATTCAGATAATTCAAAGAAATTGCCGGATAAAGGAAATGTCATACTAATGGGAGGGGCCATGTCTTCAGATATAAGTTCTGCAAGTGTTATAGATAATATTACTTGGGAAGAAAAAGAGATCTCAGGACATAAAGGTATGTTTGGAGTCCAGCATCTTCAAAATAGAATACCATATGAATTTGTTTATATGGATGGCGATAAGTATGTATCTATTTCTGTAACCAATCAAACTGTTTTGGAAAAGTTATTTGAAACCAAATAATCTTTTCTTTATTTTTTTTAGAAATCGCCATATAATTTGAAATTATATAAAAAAAGAATATTTAGAAAAATTTAACTTTTAAGTTAAATTTTCATTTTTGTTTCGAATTTTTTGCTAAAAAACATTCAGTTCAAACCAAATTAGGTATCTTATATTGACATCAGATATTCCCAGTCATAGCATATAGTTTCATCACCATATGTATTATAAAGCAATTCTATGGAGTATATATCATCCTTTAAACCGTTATTTTCAATATACGTTGTAAATCCACCACACCAGCCTTCATCTTTTGATTTGAATTCATCTGCATCAGGCCTTTCTTTAGTTGAAGCATGATAATAATGAACATCTCCATTGTTTCCGGTTAGCTTAATGATTAATTTATGAATATTCACTTCCCTATCAGGACAGCACCAACCACTAAATTCAATATATGCATCATTTTTCACGAATTTATCAATAAAAATGAATGCATCCCCATCTGTTACATTATCTTCCGCATAATTTTCACAATGAGCAGCCTTAGCCCTGCTTAAGTATAATTTATATAGCATATCCTCAAAAAACTTGCGAGGATTATCCTTTGAAATAGAAACTAAAACATTATTTATCTTATCAACACATGTTCCGTCAGCGTTTATTCCTAAAAACATGTAATCCGGATCTTCAACAACAGAAAATCTCTTTTTCGCCTCTTCATAGATATCATTTTCAACAGTTTCCAAATCATCATTTGCCAAAACCTCAGGTTTCTCCGGATTTGATTTTATATCATCACTTTCAAAAAGTATCAAATCATCTGTGGATTTAATATCCATAAGAATATTATAGTCTAAGGATTCAATTTCTGAAATAATCTTATCTACTTTTTCTTTTGGCATTAATTGATTTTTACTCCATTCATAATTATCATAAACAGCCATATATGGAGTTCTTATTTCATGAGCCAACAAATTGAAATGATTATGGCAATATTCAATCAAATCAATGATTTCATCACAATTCTCTTTAAGAAGCATGGTAATGAATCTTAAATAAGGTACATTCCCTTCCTTTTTGCTTAAAATATCTTCCAGCAGGTCCAGATTATTTTTATAGTGATTAAACTTTTTGTTTTGAGTAATATATTCAAAGCGGTCTGGATTTAAGGTTTCGATTGAAATGTTTATATGGTTAACATTGGCTGAAAACATTGCCTCAATATATTCCCTATCCATTGGTCTTGCCAGATTTGTTGTAAAAAAGCTTTTGTCTTTAGCTGATTCGGGAAGCAATGATAGAATTTCCAAAAAATTAGGATTGACAGTCGGCTCATAAAGACAGGATATGAAAAAACCATGACCTCCATCAGAAAGATTCTTAAGGAGAGGAAGTATTTCAATCGTCCGTTTGAAAGTGTCAACATCCATATTCACCGGTTCATATTTGAATGGGGTGAAACAAAAACGGCATCTTTGATTGCAGATATTATTTATATCCATATTAACGGCATCATAGAACATCCTCTCACTTTCAGGAGCTATTAAATTTTTATCTGAATCACTGGCAAATTTATTTTTGATTTTTGAAATGAATGACAATATATCACCTTAAACAAATAATAGGAAAAATTTAAACTGAATAATATGTCTGAAAATTAATTACTCAATGCTATGTTCCATTCAGTTGGGAAAATTAGCTTATATGCAGTTCCATTCCTGTTCAATCAGACCGGTTTTGTCACCGGACTGTTTGGTTTCGAATTTTCCACTAGAAAAACATTCAGTTCAAACACTATCAAATTTTCCCTGAAATACTTATTTAATTATTTTCTATTTCTTCTTTTAAAAAGGTTATGAAGACATTATTTTTACCTTAATGGTGCAAGAATGCCACGACTTCTACAAGTCGTGGTAGTTCAAATTTGTTGCAGATTTGTGTGAATGGGAATTTAGGTACTTAATGAAAGTTACATTATTAAGATTGATTTTTTGATGTATTATTGCTTATTAATCAGTTGTTGTGGTTGCAACAGCCATGTTGGAGTTAACATTAATATTTCGTGAAAATACTTTCAAACATGCAACTTGATTATTTTCATCTAAATCAGTCCAAGTTTTACCATCCAGACTATAATATGAAATACCCCTGTCTCCAGTAGTAGTAACCATTTTATTTTTATTATTGATTGGAATATAATTAGTGGATTTGCCGTTTGAAACTTTTAAAACAATACTGAATTCATCACCTTTAGACAACTTAACAGCATCATCGAAATTAAATGTGAAATAACCTTTAGACATTGCTTTTCCAGTTTGGGAATATTCTAATTTATCTCCAACATAAATACTCACTTCCCAATCACATGCTTCATCAAAGAAAGATGAAAATGCAAGTAATTCTTCATCATCCACACTTCTATACACATTTTTATAAAAAGCAAATTTTCCATTGATTTTTTTCCAGGAATCCATAATATAATCATGCTGATAATTTCGGTCAAATCTAAGGGTATCATTGAAAATAAAATACTGACTAGTATAAGCGATTTTTGTATCATAGTAAGAAATATAGAAATAACCATGATCCTTATAATTAGGGCCCTCAGCATTTCTAACTATCCATGCGCCATCACCAGGACAATCCCCATTGAAATTATTTTTAGAATAGCTATCGTCCCAACCAACAATAACAATTCCATGATTACAGGATGAACCGCCATTATAATAATAATTAATGCCATTAAAATATTTACTCTCAATATGCATTGAGGACAATACTGCACCATATTTCATAAGTGCTTCTTTAATTTCATCATTATCAGTAGAATTTTTTCTTGAAGCGAATGCTACATTTTGAATATGAATCAATTCATTATTAAAGTTTGGAGAAAAGTAACTGCCTTTCACAGCAGGATCTAAATCCTCAGAAACAAGAGTAAACCAACTTGCTAAAAATTCATGAGTATCGGAAGTATACCATCCGTCATCTTGAAAATATCTTATATCACCAGAATCCGAAAATATGCCCATCACGTTTTTGAGGTTATTTTCAGATAAATCATAAACAACACCAGTTGCTTTAAGTAATGCAGATTCAATAGCTCCTATAATAGCATAATCCCAACATGTGTCCCCAATTTGTTCTTTAACTGGAGTGACCCATCCATTATCAATTAAACTAAATCTAGAAGGTAATGTCCCGTTAAAATTTGAAATATCTGCAATTACCATTGTATAATTAGATGAATTAACATAAAAATTAATATATTTTGTTGAGTATAAACCATTTAATCTAGATGAAATATTATCTTTAAAAACAATATTCCCTTTATCGGTAATATTGCTTAATAATAAATATATTGCGCCGCCATCATCTTCTGCAATGTTTTTATCGAATAAGATATCATTCATGACACAATTATTATTACAATGTGAAATATACAATGCACCACCATTTTTAGCAGTATTATTATTGAAATTAGAATCACTAATTTCTAATTTTCCATAAATTTTATAGATTCCGCCTCCCAAAATAGAAGCACCATTATTAATAAGATTTACATGATTCAGATAGGTGGTGGAGTTAATATCACATATTGCACCGCCATAATAAGCATTATTATTGATAAATTCACAATCAAGAATAGTTAAATTAGAACCCTTATTATTAAAAATAGCACCGCCGTAACTGGCCCAACCATTTATAAAAATAATATTTTTTAAAGTAACAATTCCATCAATATTAAATATTCTTGCTGAATTATTAGCATCAATAGTATGGCCTTTTCCATCGATAATAAAATTGTTAGGTAGATCAATTCCTGAAATAAAATCTCCATCTGTTTTTGGATTAAAAATATAATCTTTTTCTAAAACAAGCGGATCATTCTGTTTATTATTGTCTAATTTATTTTTTGTTATTATTATATTATTTAATTCTTTAAAAGTATTTTCATTATCATTCGCATCTTTAACTAAATTATTGTTTATAGAAGAAACGTTAGTAGTGGCATAAGATTGTGTTTTATTTGAATTTAAAGTTAATCCGTCATTATGTTCATTATTAATAGGATTATCAGCTACATTACAGACAGCATGGGAATTGATTTCTGGACAGGTATAATTTTCATCCAAAACAACATGCCCGGCATTACTTTCACTAAAAATACCTTCACAGCTACAAGAGTCTACATCAACAGCACATACGCTTACCAAACTCAACAAAGCTATTAATAAACATAATGTACTAAAAAATATCTTATTCATAATTTGCCCCTTTAAAAATATTTTTATAGGATATAAATTAATTGGGAATAAATATAATATAAATATTTCCGAAAGTAAGCGCCCACTTACATTTTTAAAGATTGGACATGCTTAATATAATCTATTAATCATTATTCTTATTCAAATTCATATTTTAAAGCATTATGGTGATATTTAGTATTTTTAAAAGCTTATTTTATGATTTATTTGTGGCATTATCCAAAAATAATGAAATTATTTAAAAAATAAGAATTTAGAATATTTCACTAAAAAACATTCGTTTTAAACTGAAGTTGCATAATCCTGATTTATCATTGTCAATTTCGAATGTTAAAGACAGTGATGTTGTAAAATAGTCATGATCATAACAAACTAATTTATTTGAATTTTTTATCCTCCGCCCTTAAAACTAAAAAAATACTTTCTATAACAAGATTTAAAAGACAATTGCATGTTGCACAATAAGAAAAATAGTTGAGAATTTTAATCTCAACTTTTAACTGTAATTTTATTTGCAACATTTGTTCCGTTATAACTTGAAGTTATAATGTATTCACCAGGCATTAGGTTGATGTTTAGTTTTGCCTGGCCTAAACTGTCAGTTGTTCTGTTGTAGAATACACCATTAATGTTGAACGTGACAGTTTGATTAGCATAAGCTTTTCCCTGACCATCAACCAATATTGCAGCAAATTGGTCTTTTGTGCCGTACTTTTTGGTCAAATCTTCAGCAGTCAATACTGGCAATACGGTGATGTTGTTGGATACTCTGCAGTTTTTATATTCAGCAGTAATAATATAATCGCCCGGTTGCAGGTTGATGTTTAACATGGCAATACTGGATTCATTGGTTGTACGATTGTACAATACACCATTAATGTTGAATGTTACGGTTTCACCGGCGCCAACAGGATTGCCGGAATCATCCAAGACCGTCACATAATACTGGGTTTCATTCCTGTAAAATTTAGTAACATCTGTGTTGTTAACAATCCTTGGCAATATTGTAATCGTGCATAATTTATTTTCACCAGTTACAGGATTTACTGTAATAATATCATATTTACCTGGCATTAGATTAATATTTAATTTTGCAGCTCCATTTTCATCGACATAGCGGGTGTAAGAAACATTATTTACTTTAAATGTAACCATTGTGCCATTCAGCAATAAGTTATAATCTTTATCAAAGAATACTGCACTATATGGTTGTGGTGCTTTTTCAATTTTTATAAGATTTGACTCATTTATTGTTGTTTCTACAATAATAACATTTGAAGTTACATTTGCCGGGAAGTATTGTTCATTTCCATCAAATATTATTGGAATAGAATAGTTTCCAACATCCAAAATATCTAATTTGAATGAAAAAGACCCATCATTTTTTGTGGTTGTCCTTTGAGAAACAGTGTCATTTTCTGTTTTGAAAAATATTGCTAAAAGTGAAATATCTGATACTGGATTCATCAATGTATCAGTTACAGTTCCTCTTAATATTTCAGACCCTCCATGGTACAAAGTATCATTAGAAACGGTTATTATTAATTTAGCTGGATTGACATTTATTTTTCCGGTTTTAGAATCAGGCCAATAGATGTTGTTTCCAGGATATCTTACAGTATATTTATGTGAACCTGGGGGTAAATCAGGAACTGTTATTGTTGCTTCCTTATTTGTTAAATTACCTTTATACTCTCTGGTATCAATATTTATAATTATATCACCATTATCATCAATGTGAATTGTTTCAATATCTATTGTCAAAGTTATTTCTTGTGTTGTATGAGAATTAATGTTTATTTTAAATATTGCATCTTCTCCTTCTTTAATATCTTCAGTTTTCACTATCATCATTGCTGGAAATTTTGTAGAGAATGTGGCATTGGATGAACTGGTCTTGTAATTGTTTTCTGGATCTATGTATGTAGCTATTACATAAACTCTTGATTCCGTTAGATTGTCTAATGTTAAAGTAATTCCCCTGGAAGTTACGTTTACACACGTTTCTTTACCATTTATATTGAAAATAATCATGCCTGTTCGAGCATTGACTGCTGCTCCCACAATGTAATCTTCAGTCGCCCAATTTACTTGACTATAAAGCACCAATTTTGTTGCAATTTGATTTATTATTATTTTATTAGTAGTTTTTTCACCCGTTACTGGATTTATATTAGTAATTGTGTAGTTTCCAGCATTTTTATTTATTTTTATTGTTGCGAGACCACTTGAGTCAACATTTGTCAGATAATTATCATCATTAATTGTGAACATTACTTCTGTTCCATTATCTAATGCTTTTCCGGTTTTATCCAGAAATATTGCACTATGTCTTACATTATTATAGTCTCCAACAGTATCATTTGAAATGATTGTGGTTTCAATTGCAGTTGCTTGATTATTGTCTTTTCCATCCATATTTTCTGTTAAAATAT
>JAEIGA010017306.1_pt1 | contig 10977 bp, 8 predicted proteins | sample 9270691 | NCBI WGS metagenome assembly JAEIGA01 (sample SAMN17057246, study PRJNA624740) | gut metagenome | biome: biome; isolation source: fecal sample | host: Bos grunniens | place: China: Xizang | collected 2019 | reverse complement strand
ACTTACGACAACACCAAGGACATCAACAACGAAGACATGTCCGACCGTGGTCAGTTCCTGACCATTGACCAGGCAAACTACTTCGCTTTCTATGTCGATGACATAGACCAGGCACAGTCCGTTCCCGGACTGAAGGAGAAGTACCAGGAGAAGGCAGTCCACGGTCTGGCTGTTGCTCGTGACACCTTTGTCGCTAATCTGATCAAGGCTGTTACCAGCAACGTCACTACCGCAACTGCACTGACTCAGGAAGCAGTTAAGGAAGCTATTGACGAGGGTATTGTTGCCCTGCGTGAGCGCAACTTTGACGAGGATGGTGTCATCGAGATTACTCCTGCGGTTTACAATGTGTTCAAGAACTGCTTGATCACTCTGTCTACCGACAACCCCGAGTACATCAAGAAGGGCAAGGTTGGTGTGTACGATGGCTTTGATGTCATCATGTCCAACAACATGGCCAAGGATAGCACTCATGCCTACTGCGATATTCGTGGTACTAAGGCTATTGCTTTCGCCGGTCAGATTAACGATGTGGAAGCAATGCGTTCCGAACAGCATTTTGCTGACCTGGTTCGTGGCCTGGACACCTTTGGTGCTAAGGTCATTGACGAGGCTCGTATTCAGGTCGTCAAGGTGCCTTTGGCATCTTGAGATAAGGTGTAACTGCCCATAAGTGGGAATGCAAAGCGCATAGCTTAATACACCGGGAGGGGAGCATCAAGCTCCCCTCTTTTCGTGAATATAGAGGTTTCTATATTGACGAAAGGAGGAATTACTATGAGATTTATTATGAAACCGAGTGTAGACTTGTATGCCGGAGTCCGTGTTGAAAAGAATACGGAACTGGAATACGAAAACGAGAACGTCAAGCAGACAGTTAAGGATTTGGTCTTACATTCCGTAACGACTAAAAAGGGTGACAACTTTGAAAGCAAGTATGACACCACTGTTCAGCTTAACGAGGGTGACATTCTTATCTTCGTTGACGAAACGAGAGGTTATGTGAAACCTATTGAGGACTTCATGACCATTAAAGAAGCTATCGAAGAACTGGAAAACATCAAGGATTTGGGGTGAGTAAATGTTTACTTTGAATGACGATTTATCCATCTATGCCACTAGGGGCGATATTGTTTTCTTCTCCGTGTGTGCAAACGAGGACGGAGAGCCTTATTCCTTTAAGGCCGGTGATGTTGTAAGAATCAAGATTTTCGGTAAGAAGGATGCCGAGAATGTTGTCTTACAGAAAGACTTCCCCATTACGGAAGATACTACCGAAGTAGAAATCTTCCTGGAAAAAGAAGATACCAAAATCGGTGAGGTAATTTCCAAGCATAAAGACTATTGGTATGAAATCGTACTTAACGATGACACCAATCCGCAGACCATTATCGGCTATGACGATGACGGAGCGAAAGTTTTCCGTCTGTTCCCTGAGGGTGACGACATTCCTCCCTTTGAGCCTAAGCCTGAGGATGTTCGTGTAATGGACGATGAATTGGATATGACTTCTACTCGTCCTGTGCAGAATCAAGCCGTTGCAAGAGCCGTGACGAGCCTGAGAGCGGATTTGGACAAGACTACAGCAGAGTCGGCTCTCACTAAGGACAGGCTTGATAACCTCATTTCCATTGATGACCCTACCATCGAGCAGAACTTGGAGTATTTGGATTATATCAGCGAAGAAACCAAAATGAAGATTGGCGCTGAAATCAAGTCCGATGGTGTCTTTGCTACCATCAAAGTGAATCTGCGTGAAGCCAATCTGTACTATGGCGGTTCCGGCGAAGATGTTTTCTACATTCCCAAAGAGTGCAGACCGATTGATACTGGCTTGATTCACACTGAGGATGGGATTGAGTACAGTATCAATTACGATGGTGAGAACTATCGTCTTGCCCTTGTGGCGCAGGATGATGTTTTGACAGCTCCCTCTAGCGCAGGTACGGTCACTATTACCTATGCTTTGGGTGATTATGAGCTGAAAGATATTCGTGTCGGTGCTGATGGTAAGATTTATCCCACGGCAGGTGAAGCTGTGCGAGAGCAGATCAAAAGCCTAAAGACTACTCCTCAGGCATTCGGCGCTGTCGGTGATGGTGAAGCGGACGACACAGAAGCACTACAGTTTGCGCTAAATTCCGGCAATCAGGTTGTGCTTATGCCCGGCACTTATCGAATCACGGAAACATTGATTGTGCCTACTGGGTGTAAAATTTCCGGTGACAAAAATTGCATTATTAGTCCTGAGTGTGAAGTTGCGTTCCACCTGAAAGAAAAGTCTGCATTGTCCGGCTTCTCTGTGAATGTGAACAGCGAAAATGTCGTTACTGTTTTTGAAGTTAATGACAACAGCACAACCAAGGACAGTATGGTGGAAATTCTTATCGAAAATATGAGTGTTTCCCATTCGACCAAAGTTATGCCGGAAATGTACACTGTTTGTCATTTCCACACAACGGAAAAGGGCATCTACAATATTACCGTTCGTGGTTGCTCCTTTGACAATTACCCCGCTGGCGGTTATGTGGCAAGAGTATATTCTGAGGGTGATAGCTGGTTGAGCACAGTTATCTTTGAGGACAACTATTCCAGGGCATTTAAGTGGCACTACTTCTTTGATAAGTCCGAAACTGAGCTTGTCAATACACACAACGGCCGGCACATTGTAAGTAATTGTGTAGCTCAATGCAATCCCATTACAAACGGCTTTGTGTTTATGAGTGTACTTGATGTCGTTTGTGTCAAGAACAGTGTTGCCTGGGATTGGGGTTCTGGCGGTTCTGGAAGCGTGAATTGTCCTGGCAGACCTTATGTTATCTCTGCGAATATCTTGAAAGAGAACACCGCTTTCACTAAGACAACAAAACTTAGCGACCTTGGCAATACTGACAATATTTCTGTCTTTGATGGAACATCGTTTACAAACCTGCCCTATAGTAGGCACGATGTTTTCGCAAGCCTTGGCGGTCAATACTGCGCATCCTTAATTCCTAAATTTATCGGTCTGTCTAGGGATAACGCAGTTTGCCTTTATGACGGTAGCAATAGCCAAGACAACGACAATACAAGAATTCGCTTCTATTGGGTTGATGCTAGAGGTATAACCTATGTTTCTATTATTCCTAGCACAAAGAAAGTGTTTGTTTCCCAACCTATTTCGGCTTCCATTCACTTTGGCATAAGTAAGGACAATAGGCGAGTGTATGTATATCGTGACGATGGTGTAAAATTACCTGCGTATGCAGGAATTATGACGATTCCTACCGCTGGATCGTCCATTACGATGGCCATTAACGGCGGCGGCTCGGGTATGGTTGAACGGACACCTAATTGCTTTAACTTCATCGATAAGTGCTATTATTCTGAATTGCCTGAAGAAGTCGAGCAGTTGACACTGGCTTTGGCTCAGCCTGCTTATGTCAGCGACGACAACGGGGCTATTTACCGATTGAATGTCGTTGATGATGGCAACGGAAAAAAAGAGCTTTCTATCACTAGAGCTTGGGAAGCACAGAGCGAACTGTAATCGGAAGGAGTGATATTATGCTCGAAGGAAATGCAACGGCTAGGAAACTAGTCGGCAAGATTAACAAGATTGATGTAATCTACACAGACACATACGAAATTGCTGTAAAGAACGGCTTTGACGGAACGATTGACGAGTGGCTTGCTTCTCTCAAAGGCCCCCGGGGTGAAAAGGGCGATACTGGTGCCGCCCCTGTTCGTGGTGTAGATTACTGGACAGAAGATGACAAGAACGAAATTGTAAGCGAAGTCGAAACCGCTATGATCGGTGACATCGAATCTGCCTTAGATGCAATCATTGCAATTCAAGAAGAACTGATTGGCGGTGATGGTGTATGAGCATTGCAGATAAACTAACCACCATTGCCGAGAATCAGCAGGCGGTCTACGATGCAGGATATGCACAAGGACAATCCCAAGGCGGTGGTGGCGGTGGCTATGACCAAGGCTTTGAAGCAGGCAAGCAATCCCAATACAATACCTTTTGGGATATGTTCCAGCAGAACGGCACACGGACGAACTACCGCTATGCCTTCTACAATACCCCTTGGGACGATGCTAATTTCAATCCCAAATACCCCCTGAAAATCGTGGGCAATGCCGAGTATGCCTTTGTTGGCACTACATTTGTGTGGGCAGATAAGGTGTTGGAGGTGGACTTGTCTCAAGCCGCCAGCCTGTTTTGGTCCTTCCGTAACAACCAATTTACCAGATTGGGCAAGTGTGACCTTTCTTCTGCCACCAATGTGAACGGCACATTTTCCATCCTGCCGAATCTTGTGGAAATTGAAGAAATCGTATCAAGAGCCGATTTGCCGTGGGATGGCACATTTTATATGTGTCAAAATCTGGAATCCATCACCTTCAGCGGGGTGATTGGCTCCAATGGTTTGAACTTTGCCAACAGCACTAGGCTGAACAAAGCAAGTATTGCAAGTATAATCAATGCCCTTTCCACTACTACCAGCGGATTGAGCATTACCCTTTCCAAAACAGCCGTTACCAATGCTTTTGGTAGCACAACGGCAACGGAATGGACAACACTGATTGGCACTAAATCCAACTGGACAATCTCTTTGGTGTGAGGTGGCTTATGAACAGAGTTAAACTTATTGCCACAGATGGCATGATTCTCACCAATGGCGAGATTTACGGCAGAGAAGTATTCCTCGCCACTAACGACTCCCCTGACAACTGGTGGGAGATCAGCGAGAGAGAATACGAAAGCAAGATGGCAGAGGAAATGACAGAGGGGTGATATTATGACACTACTCGAAATGAAGAAAAAAGTGTTGGGATTGATTGAAGAATTGAATCCAAATAGCGAACTTTTAACCGATGACCCGGACATCTCCACTAAATTCAACGATGTAACCAATCAAATTCTTTTTGAATTGGCGAGATTGAAGAAGATTCCTAAGTATGTGGAAATGGAAGTAAACAAAGGTGATTTGCTTACTTTCGAGGACATTGAAAAGGAATGTGGTTATGAGGTCTTTCAAATTAACATGGTTGGCGGTGTCGATTATACTTTCAAAGCAAACGGCACAATCATTAAGATTCTCTCTAGTGGTACTGCGGAAATTGATATTTTCGTGTACCCGGAGAGAATTACCGAAAAGACCAAAGATAAGGCTTATGAATTTGAGCTTTCAAACGATGCTCTAGAAATCATGCCTTATGGCATTGCCGCCGATCTGTTGAAAAGTGATGTGTCTACCGAGTATGGCACTATCTACGCAACTAGATATGAGTCCATGCTACAAAGACTTGACTCTAGATACCACATGACTTCCGTCTATATTGATGGGGGGATTAGTGTATGAGTGATGCTATTGGCTCCCTGGTTACAAGAGTATATACGAACTTCCGTGGTGTAGATTTTAGGGGCGAGGAAATCAATATTGTCCGCAGTCCTGATTCTTTGAATGTTTGGAAAGACTACAAGGAAACCGAATCTATTAGAACACGACCTGGTATGGCTTTGCATAAAGCCTTTGATAAGACCGTCTACGGGATTTATTTTTACAAAGGTTCTATGTTGGTGCATAGCGGTAACTCCCTGTACAAAGTCACTGGTGACACAACAAACACATTGTACACAAACATGAATGAAGCAAACTCCGATGGCTTTGTCTATGAGAGTATTTTCTATATCAAGGACGGAAAAAACTATCTCCAATATGACGGAACAACGATTAAGGATGTAGAGGGATTTGTGCCTACTACTTCTATTGGCAGAAAGCCTGCCGGTGGCGGTACGATATACCAAGATGTTAATATGCTGACAAGTAAGCGAATTAACACTTTTTTGGCAGATGGCAAAAGCACAGACTTTTATTTGGATGCAAAAGACCTAGACCCGCTTACCAATGTTGTTGTAAAGATCGATGACGAAGTAACGGATAAGTATTATGATGTAGACCACAAAAAAGGTTGTGTTTCATTCAAAAGTCCTATTTCTGCGCCTTTAACTGATGGTAGAGATAATGTTTCTATCGAGTTTTCCAAAACAGTACCTAAATATCGTGACTCTATCTTGAATTGCACTCTGTTACAAGTATTTGATAACAGAGTGTTTTTTAGTGGCAACAAAGATTTTCCCAATGTTGTATGGCATTGTTCTTTGGATGACCCCACTTATGTTAGTGACTTAGATTACTACAGAGAGGGTATGGACACTGCCCAGGTCAAGGGATTGGTAGCAGGTAATAACGCATTGTGGGTGTTCCGTGAGCCTTCTGACTCTAATACGAATGTGTTTTACCATACACCTACCATTGATTCTGAGTATGGCAAAATCTATCCGTCTAACCATTCTAGTGTTACTACTGGATGTGTTGGCAAAGCCATTAACTTCAACGATGATATTGTTTTTTTCTCCGAGCGAGGTATGGAGGGCATTTCCGGTGATGTTACAACCGAGCAAGTTGTGGCACATAGAAGTTCCTTAGTGGATAGAAAGCTGATAACCGAACCGGACTACAAGAATATGATTCTTGCAGAATGGGAGGGTTATCTTTTTGTTTTTATCGGTGACAAGGCATATTTGGCTGACTCTAGGACAGCTTTCAACAACGAGGGCCATATTGAATATGATTGGTTCTATTGGAGTTTCGAGAAGAAAATCACTTGCGCCAAAGTACATGATAATGTCCTTTACCTGGGAACGGAAAATGGTGTCTACACACTTACTGATCTAACAAGTGATGTAGAAAGCTATTGGGTTACTCCCAAGGATAAATTCAAATATCCGCACCACCTAAAGACCACCAACAAGAGGGGCTGTGTTGCCGAAGCAAAGGGTGATATTACTGTCTATGCCAAGTTGGAAGATACAGACTTTGAGTTGATTGGTGAGAACAAAGATGTGACGGACTATTTTGTTAGCAGAATTAAGAGAAAGAAATTCAAGGATATTCAGTTGAAATTCTACTCTAAAAAAAGATTCAGTTTAGAGTCTGTCACATTAGAGGCATGGATTGGTGGCTATATAAAGAGGTGAGTTAGATGTCTACGAATTACGATATTGACTATAATGATAGTCGTTTTGCTGATGTAGAAGCCGACAAAAAGACAGCAATGGACGAAGTAAATAAGACTTATGACAATATGATCAATGAGTCTGACAGCTATTACAACGCACAGATTGATGCTTCTAAAGAGTGGGCAGAAACACAGAAAAAATTACAGCAGGAACAAACAGACTTTACCATTGAGAAAATCGAGCAAGAGAAAGAGCAAGCGAAAAAGGACTACACCAAGGAACAGTCCGGTGCCTATGTAGATTGGCAGAAACAATCTAACCAGTACGGCGCAAACGCAGAGCAGATGGCGGCGGCAGGTATGCAGAATACTGGCTATAGCGAAAGCTCTCTAGTCAGTATGTATAACACATACCAAAACCGAGTAGCAACGGCAAGAGAGTCTTACGATAGAGCGATTCTTAACTACAACAATGCTATCACAGAAGCAAGATTGCAGAACAATTCCATTCTTGCCGAGATTGCGTACAACGCTTTGCAGACGGAACTTCAGTTAGGACTTGAAGGATTCCAGTACCAGAATAGTCTTATTCTCGATAAAGCAGATAGGAAACTTGAGGTCGATAACATTTACTACAGCAGATACTTGGATGTTGTCAACCAAATCAATCACGAGAACGCACTCGCCGAGGATGCCAGACAGTTTGATGAAACTATGGCATTCAACAAATCAAAATCTAGTGGTAGTGGTGGTGGCGGCGGCGGTGGCGGCAGTGGCAAGACTTCTTCTAGTAAAACAACAATCACTAAGGGCAAGAGCGGTACTACAATTCAAAAGAGCGGTGGTAACACCGTTTCCAGCAACATGAAGAAAGCGCAGGAAAAAGTCAATGGCACAATGCCGAAACTCGACTTACAGAGTGTTCTTGGCTTGGGTCGTGGCCCTATTAGCGAATCTGAGTTGGTAAGACTTGAGAATGCCGGTATCGTTGAATCTTATGAGTCCGGCGGTTCGTTGAAATTCCGCTATACTCCGGCAGTAAATAAGCAAAAATCGTTACTTGGGGGTTAAGTGATGGGATTTTCTGAAAATTATTGGGCATTGAAGAAAAGCAAAAAGAAAAAGGATGAGGATTCTTCCTCATCCTTTTCTGATGCTTACTATGATCTAATGGCAGAGGTCGCACCCACCAAGAGCAATAGTGAAGTGGCTTTTGACAGTGCTATGTCCTATTTTGAGGACTTCCGCAAGTATCACCCCAAAGAGGAAAAAAAGGAGTCCACAAATAGGAATGTTGAACCCGAAGAAAAAGAGGATAAAAAGTGGTGGCAAGGCTATCTTGACAAGGGTGCGTTTGCCGATGGTTGGCAACTGTGGGATGGAGCAAAGGCTATAATTGCCACATCCAACGATGCAGGACAGCATGTATGGAAAGCGGTTGGTGATGCAACTGAAAACCTTATCGATACAGGAGCCTATGCTGTCGGTGCTGTTGGCGGTATATTCTCCAAAGATTTTAGCAATAATGTTGGCGCATTTATTGCAAAAGACTTGATCAGTGACGAAAAAGCAGGAAAGACTCTGTACAATGTCACTTCGTTTCTCAGTCCTATGGCTTGGGCGCAAGGCATTGTTGGCACAGAGGAAAATTCCCTTTTAGGCGAGAAATCGGAAGGCATGGTTGAGTCAGCGGCACACCTTGCCGGTTCTTATGCCTTGGGTTATGTCGGTGTTCCTACATGGCTTACGCAAGGTGTCAATGCATTCGGTGGCGAAGTAGAAGATGCACTACAAAATGATGCTACCTACCTCGAATCCGGTGTTAGTGCAGGTGTCACAGCGGCGGCAGAAGCGGCTACAGAGTACATATTTAGTGACATTCTTACTAAAGGATTGGGCCTTGACGATGCTATCACGAAGCCTATTGTGAGAAAGATTTCTAACAAGTTTCTTAGAGGGCTTGCGAAATTCGGTGTCAAGACAGTGGGCGAAGGTGCCGAAGAAGTTGCATCGGAAGTTATCAGCAATATTGGCAGAAAACTTACCTACGATGATAGAACTTGGCGAGAGGTCTTAGTGTCAGAAGAAGCCTTTGACGGTTACATTACTGCCGCTATTGGTGGTATGGTTCTTGGCGGTGGTATGTCCGGTGTTGATGTAGCAAGTTCTAAAGCAGACGGGAAAAGCTATGTTACTGGTTTAACTCCTAACGAGGAAGCTGTTGTCACTAAGATTTACGATGATGCGATTGCCAATAGCGATGGAACAATGACAGCCAAAGAAAAGGCTCAGCTATGGGATAAAATTGTTGACGATATGCAAAAAGGTGATATTTCCATTGATGTCATCGAGGAAGTTTTGGGCGGTGATACCTATAAATCCTACCAAGACACTATCGCCAACGAAGAAACCGTCCTCAATGAGTTTTCAGAACTGTACCAGGGCGAAGAACTGGAACAGCAGAGAAATGACTTCCTTGCAAATTCTGAACGGAATGCGATCCGTGGGCGGCTTTCTAACGAGGTTTCTGAACTTGTCAAGGGTGACAGACTATACGAAAGCTACAGACAGAAAGCATACAGAGGACAGCGGTATAGTGCCGATGTTACGAAGTATGGCGAAAGATATAGACCGACTATCCAAAAGGCGATTGATAGCGGTGTCTTAAATAACACTAGAAGATCGCACGAATTGGTAGACTTGATTGCAAAAATCTCTGCCGATAAGGGTGTATCTTTTGATTTTACCAACAACCAAAAGCTGAAAGAATCCGGCTTTGCTGTTGATGGTAAAACTGTCAACGGATATGTTACTGATTCCGGTGATATTGTTATCAATTCTCAATCCAGTAAGTATCTTAATTCCGTTGTCGGTCACGAAATTACCCATGTACTAGAGGGAACGGAAGTCTATGATGTCTTGCAGAAAACCGCCGAGGACTATGCCCGTGGTAAGAAAGCAAGTGACAAGAGATTTGAAAACGAGTACATGGAAAGACTTTATAACGCAAGACAGATGTACAAGTCTGTTAAGGGTTATGAGGGTGTAAAGGGTCACGAAAGAATCAAGCGAGAGGTTGTCGCTGATTTGGTAGGTGACTATCTGTTCCAGGACGAGAGTTTTATTGAACATCTTTCTGTTACCAACAAAAAGGGTTTCAAGAAGATTTACGATGAAATCAAGTATCTGTACAAACTTGCTACTGCCGGCTCCCCGGAAGCAAGAGAACTGGAACGAGTCAAAAAGGCTTTTGAGAATGCTTATAAGGCAGACGGAAAAGCTGATAGCGATACAAAGTATTCCATTTCCGACAACACCGGCAAGGAATTGTCCAAGGGTCAGCAGAAATACTTTGCAGACTCTAAAGCAAGGGATGAAAGCGGAAATCTTGTAAAAGTCTATCATTCTTCTCCCACAGCAGGCTTTTATGTCTTTGATGGTAGCGAGGGTCACGGCAATTACAAGTATGGCGAATACGGCGATTCCATTACTTTCTTTACTGACCGAAAGGATATGGCAGACAGCTATAGTCCGTCTGCTGAAAAGGTTGATACCACAAAGCTGAACACTGTAGACGAAGCGAGAGAATGGCTTGATAGTATTGGTGCTGATTTTGAGATTCGGGAAAACAACGGAACATACGAACTTGTAGGCCCGGACGAAGAAATCTATACCTTTGAGGACAAAACAGACCTTTTACGCAATATTAAACGGACAGTGCAAGAAGAATACGGAGATATTTATGCCGGCGGTCAGTATGAGGGATATGTCAACATCAAGAATCCTTTGGTTGTCGATGCCGAGGGCAGACCTTGGGATCGCATTACCGAAGAATTTTCGCAGGAAATCTATGACAAATTCCAATCTTTGACCGCAGAAGAAAAAGCCGCTCTGCACGACTTGGCAGGATGGGAAGATGCTTCTCTGTTCACCAGTGAAATTCGTTCTGCTCTAAAGGCTAGT
>JAEIGA010017305.1_pt1 | contig 10978 bp, 9 predicted proteins | sample 9270691 | NCBI WGS metagenome assembly JAEIGA01 (sample SAMN17057246, study PRJNA624740) | gut metagenome | biome: biome; isolation source: fecal sample | host: Bos grunniens | place: China: Xizang | collected 2019 | reverse complement strand
TAAATGTTGAAGCGGAGTCAATGCTCGCGGCTTCACTTAAGATGGATGGTAACAAGACTGTAGATACCTCAGCAGACGGTGCCCAGCTTTCAGGCGGCAGCCGCGGTGAGTGGGGTAACCTTTGGAATTAAATAGTTAGGGGCGCTTAAGGCGCCCCTAACTATTTAATTCCGGGTACCCCACGAACGAAGTGGAGACGCAAAGCGGCTCCTTTGATGCGCGCAGAGGTTAGTCGCGCGTAGTGTGGTGCCAGTCACACCGCGCGGGTCTCGTAACAGCGCGCATCAAAAATGGGGCAATTTGTGGCAATAGGTCACGGGCAGCACGGACACTGGTCGTGCCCTGCGGGTCGCGGTAAGCGCGTGTTGTCAATTATTTAATCGATGACACCGGCAGCGATAAGTCACGCGCAGTGTGGAGTTAGTCACACCGCGTGGGTCGCGAAGAGCCGGTGTCGTCAATTTTTATGTTAATCGATAAAGCACACAGCAAAAGGTCGCGGGTAGTAATACCCCCTCCGCCGTAAACGGCTCGTCCCCCTTTACGAGGGACAATTTAAGGGTTGCGCCCCGTGGGTTGCTGATAAAAAGCAAATTGTTATATACTGAAAAACAAATGTAATATTTGTGCTTTTTGATGTTTTTCATTGTATATTTGCGTAATATTTATTGTTGTATATTTATTATGAATCTATCAATACTCATAAAACAGTATTTCTCATCAATAAACGAGGATATTACAATAGATGTCTTTGATGAAAAGAATATCTACGATGTATATCAACGTGTTGTTGGTGTTTTGACACAGTATGTTGATATAGAAACGACTGTGTTACAAGCAATGAGTTATTGCTTTTATGAGATTTTGGATAATGTACTTACTCATTCAGGAAAAGAACTAGGCACAGTTCTCACTCACTACGATTCTGCAAATCATATTCTAAGTTTTCTGGTTGCAGATGACGGCATTGGTGTGCAAGCATCACTTTCGGAAAATGCAGAATATACCGGCATTTCTGAACCGGATGCGTTAAAAATATGTATCAAGGATGCCATAACAGACGGTAAAGGAATGGGCTTTGGATTGTACTCAACTTCGCTGCTTGCAAGGGATGCCGGTTTGATTTTTGAGGTTCGCTCTGGTAAACATACTATGCAAGTACAAGATGGTGTAGAAGAAACAAAAGAAAGTGACTTTTGGCAGGGTACGATTGTCTATCTTCAGCTTCATACCAACAGGGAGATTAATCCGGCAGATGTTGTTGCCAACCGTGCGAATGTGGCAGCACAATATAATGAAACATTTTTGAATGACAACGAATTGACTGAGCTATGGTAATATTTAATTTTAGAGAATACGGTGAGAATTTGGGTACACGCCCTTTGGGTAAGCGTGTGCGTGAATCTTTGCAGCCATTGATTGAGCAGAATGACCGTGTTGTGCTCGACTTTACAGGCGTTAATGTTGTAAGCAATTCATTTGCTGATGAATGTATTGCAAAATTATTGCTTGTAATGTCACTCGCAGAACTAAAGAGCCGTACAACTTTTCGCGGTCTAAACCCAATAGCCTCAGAAAGCGTATTGACTGCACTCCGTCGCAGACATCTTACAATGGGGTAATTTGTGGCAGTAATAGAGTTAAAGGCGAGGATTTTTCCTCGCCTTTAATATTTAAATTCCCAAACGCCCAAAAGGGCAGAAAGGGGGCTACGAACTCCCTCCCGGCTAAAGCCGTATTTGCCGTTGGCGAAACTTGGCTGCGCTCATTGTTAATTTCAAGTAAACTTGAATTTAATTCACTTGCACAAGATTTCCCTCTTTCGAAAGAGGGAGAGTTGTCATGCAGCAAAAGGTCGCGGGTAGTAATACCCCCTCCGCCGTAAACGGCTCGTCCCCCTAAAAAGAGGGACAATTTAAGGATTGCCTGATGTGCAACCAAGTTCGGTTTTTCGTGTACAATGGTATTGTTAATGAGAAACCGGCACCGTAAGCAAAACAGCGTAGAGCCCTGCCGGCAGCAGGCCATTGTGCGAGGACTGTTTGAAGATTTGCGCGGGTATAACTTTTCTTGTATAGCCGTGCAAATCAAGTTCCGCAGCACCCTGCTGCCGACAGAAAGGCTTGTAGCGGCAAGCGAGGAACGGACGAGTATATTGCCTACAAGGCAATTCACGAGCAGGAGGAGCGAGCGACTGTTGCGCCCGTGTGCCGGGCGTTTTGGTACTTTTGCGCGACAAAAGTACATGATAACAAGACTACAAATAGAATACAAGATAACAGCGTTTATTCCCAGAACACCTAAAAGGCTATTCAGTTGTTCCGACGGGCAACTGCTTGCCTGACGGCAAGCACATTCCTTGCAGCCCTTTTCGCTTTCACCTTTAATCACACTTTGTGTGATTGAAACTTAGCTGCACTCGCTGTAAAACGCTAAAGCAAGCTTTGCGTTTCGCTCGTTGGCACAAGTTTTCACCTTTGACCTTTTAACCCTTGTCGCTCTTTTGGCCCTGTGACACAGGTGTGTTTGTTGCCTCAAATTTGCGAATTTGCGAATAAAATCGTAATTTTACGCAATTTCCTAATATTTGCATATTATGGCTGTAGAAATAGTTAAAGTGACTACCAAAAAGCAGTTGAAGCGTTTTGTGCGTTTCAATTATGAACTCTACAAGGGCAATGAATTCTTTGTGCCCGAACTTTTTGAGGATACAATGGATACGTTGCGCAAGGACCGCAATGCTGCATTCGAGTTCTGCGATGCCGACTATTTCCTTGCCTACCGCAATGGGGAGATTGTTGGCCGCATAGCAGCGATAATAAACCCGCGTGCCAACGAGAAGTGGGGCCTGAAGGCTGCACGCTTTGGCTGGGTGGATTTCATTGATGACAATGAGGTGGTGGATGCTCTTTTCTCTGCGGCCGAGGCATGGGCACGTGAGCGTGGGATGACCGAGATGCAGGGCCCGCTGGGCTTTACCGACCTTGACCCTGAGGGTATGCTCATTGAGGGATTTGACCGCCTGGGTACAATGGCAACGATATATAACCATCCTTACTATCCAAAGCATCTTGAGCGTTTGGGGTATGTGAAGGATACCGATTGGGTTGAGTTCCTATTCAAGGTGCCCGGCGAGAAGTGGCCAAAGGCCGAGCGTGTTGCGGCTATCGTGGAGAAGAAATTCGGTCTTAGCCTTGTGAAAGTGAAATCGTGCTCGGAACTTGCAAAGCGATATGGCAAGGCTGTTTTTGAACTTTGCAATGAGAGTTATGCAAAACTTTATGGTTATTCGCCGCTCACGCCAAAGCAGATTCAGCAGTACATAAAGATGTATCTGCCATTTGCCGACTTGAGGCTCCTGGCTTTGGTTGTTGACAAGGACGATAACCTGGTGGCGCTGGGAATAAGCATATATTCGCTTGCCGAGGCTTTGCGCAAGGCGAAGGGGCGTCTGTTGCCGTTTGGCTGGTGGCACATGCTGAAGGCGCTCTTCATTAAGCCGCCAAAGAGGCTCGACTTTTTGCTTGCCGCTGTGAAACCCGAGTATCAGAGCAAGGGTGCCTTTGCGTTGATATTCAATGAACTGATGGGGCATTACATTGAGATGGGGATTGTGGACATTGAGAGCAACCCCGAGCTTGAGGATAACAAGGATATGCAGAACCTGTGGGCCGACTTTGAGAAGGAGCAACACAAGCGCCGCCGCGCGTTCAGGAAGGAACTTTAGCAAAATACTGTCCCTCAAGGGACAGTTGTGGTGCTCTTTTGGAGATCCTTCGCTTTGCTCAGGATGACAGCTTGCCCTTTGGCCATTGTCGCCTTTTTGCCTTTTATGGCCTTGAAAATAGAAAATAACAATACAACAATATGTCCGAAGAGAAAGATTTGGAATTTAATGAGAACAGGCCGAGTGCTGCCGATTATGGTGATGACTCCATTCGCCACTTGAGCGATGTGGAGCACATACGCCTGCGCCCGGGTATGTATATTGGTAAACTGGGCGACGGCTCGCAGAGCGATGACGGTATATATGTGCTGCTCAAAGAGGTTGTCGACAACTGTATCGATGAGTTCAAAATGGGCTTTGGCAAGCGCATTGAGATTGATATAATAGATAACCACTCTGTGGTGGTGCGCGACTATGGCCGAGGTATTCCGCAGGGAATGATGATTCAGGCTGTGAGCAAACTGAACACCGGCGCAAAGTATGACGACAAGGTGTTCCAGAAGTCTGTGGGCCTCAATGGTGTGGGTCTGAAGGCGGTGAACGCCACAAGCGTGAACTTTGAGGTGCGCAGTTACCGCGAGGGTGTTGTGCGCATTGCAAAGTTCGAGAAGGGTATACTGGTTAGCGATACCACAGAAAAGACCAACGACGAGAATGGTACCTACATATCGTTCACGCCCGATAACTCCCTTTACCGTAACTTTGAGTACCGCCCCGCCTACATTGAGACACTGCTGCGCAACTATACCTACCTGAACACAGGCCTGGCCATTATGTTCAACGGCAAGCGCATACTTTCGCGCAACGGTCTTGTGGACCTGCTCAGCGACCGCATGACAGCCGAGGCGCTCTATCCAATAATACACCTCAAGGGGACCGATATTGAGATTGCCTTCACGCACGCCCATCACCAGTATGGCGAGGAGTACTACTCCTTTGTGAACGGACAGCACACGTCGCAGGGTGGTACACACCAGAGTGCATTCAAGGAACTTGTGGCACAGACAATCCACGACTTCTTCTCGGCAAAGAACTTTGAGTATTGCGACATACGCAACGGTATTGTGGCGGCCATTGCTGTGAACATCCAGGAGCCGGTGTTCGAGAGCCAGACAAAGACAAAACTTGGTTCTACGACCATTGCGCCCGACCCGGGCAGCATGAGCGTGAAGAAGTTCATCAGCGACTTTATAAAGGAGGAACTTGATAACTTCCTGCACAAGAACCCTGAGGTGAGTGATGTCATCCTCTCAAAGATTACGGCGTCGGAGAAGGAACGCAAGGAACTTGCCGGCCTCACCAAACAGGTGCGCGAGAAGGCGAAGAAGGTGAACCTGCACAATCGCAAACTGCGCGACTGCCGCATACACTACAACGATGCAAAGGGCGAGCGCCTGGACGAGAGCTGTATATTCATTACCGAGGGTGACTCGGCAAGCGGTTCAATAACCAAGAGCCGCGATGCGAATACACAGGCTGTCTTCAGCCTGCGCGGAAAGCCACTGAACTGTTTCGGACTGAGCCGTGCGGTGGTGTACCAGAACGAGGAATTCAATCTGTTGCAGGCTGCCCTGAACATTGAGGATGGCCTTGAGGGGTTGCGATATAACAAGGTGATTGTGGCAACCGATGCCGATGTGGACGGTATGCACATCCGCCTGTTGATGATAACATTCTTCCTGCAGTTCTTCCCCGAACTGATTAAGAAGGGTCATGTATATATCCTGCAGACACCGCTGTTCCGCGTTCGCAACAAACGCAAAATGCCACGTGGCAAGAAGGGTGCCGAGGAACGCAGCAAGGGACAGAAGGGTGACTTTGAGACAATATACTGCTACAGCGAGGAGGAGCGTATTGCTGCAATTGAGAAACTCTCGCCGAACCCCGAAATCACTCGATTCAAGGGACTTGGTGAGATTTCGCCCGATGAGTTCCGCAATTTCATCGGCCCAGATATGCGACTGGAGCGCGTTGAACTGCACAAGGATGACAAAGTAGAGGATTTGCTTGCCTACTACATGGGCAAGAACACAATGGAGCGCCAGAACTTCATCATTGACAACCTGGTTGTCGAGGAGGACAAGGCCGACGAGAAGTAAATACGTGACATTTTACTCTGTCTCTTTTTAAAGAGGAAGTACCCGCAGGGGGTAGGAGTTGGAAATTATAGTATGTTGTTCAACTCCCTCCGCGACTTTGTCGCTCGTCCCTCTTCCCAAAGAGGGACAGTTGTGATGACCGGGTAGGAGGTGTAATATATAGCAACGTTGTTGCTCAAAAAAACTCTCCCTCTTATAGCAAGAGGGAGTACCCGTAGGGGGTGGGAGTTGGAAATTGTAGCATGTTGTTATAGAACTCCCTCCGCAACGTTGTTGCTCGTCCCTCTTTCTAAAAGAGGGACAGTTTTCAGTAGCCGGTGGCTGGGATTTGTGTAGTTTAGGTATATTGTGGAATACAATAGAATTGTAAATAAGAAAGAATTTAAAGGACTGAGGCGAAACTTACGTAACAATATGACGCCTGCAGAAGTGGCTTTATGGCTCAAACTTAAAGCAGGGAAGTTAGATGGCTCTGCATGGAGACGGCAATTTTCGGTAGGTAATTTTATTCTTGATTTTTATTGCCCTAAATGTAAATTATGTGTGGAACTTGACGGCTATGAACATTTTACTATGCAGGGTGATACGCGTGATTTAGAAAGGACTGAGTTTTTGAATTCATGCGGAATACGTGTTTTGCGCTTTGAGAATAATGATGTCTGGAATAATATAGAAGGTGTTCTTGACGTTATAAGGAAAAAGATGGCTAAATAGCAGCACAATTTCCTCCGCTTAAAAAAGTCTGCCTCTTTTTAAAGAGGAAGTACCCGCAAGGGGGTAGGAGTTGGAAATTGTAGCATGTGGTTATTGAACTCCCTCCGCAACGTTGTTGCTCGTCCCTCTTTCAAAAGAGGGACAGTTGCGGGGTTAGGGTAGGAGTTGGACTGTTGTGTGGCTTGGAACTGAAAAAGAGATATTGTAGAAAGTTAATTAAAGGATAATGTCACGTACAGCACTTTTTGCAGGGTCGTTCGACCCATATACGGTAGGGCATCACGCGCTTGTGAAACGTGCCCTGCAGATGTTTGACAAGGTGGTTGTCGCTGTAGGTTACAACAGTGAAAAAGGTGCCTTGGCAGCTGTTGAGGAGCGTGTGGCGGCCATTGCGGCCTGCTACGAGGGAAACAGCAGTGTCGAGGTGTGCTCGTACACCGGCCTCACGATGGACTTTGCACGCGAGGTGGGTGCCGATGTGCTGTTGCGTGGTGTGCGCAACATAAAGGATTTTGAGTATGAGCGCGAGCTTGCCGACGTGAACAAGCAGATTGGTGGCATTGACACCGTGCTGTTGGTGAGCGAACCGGGATTCTCGTCGGTGAGCAGCAGCGTGGTGCGCGAACTGATGCGCTACGGCAAGGATGTGAGTGATTTGCTGCCATGATATAGCGAGGCAGGTTCAATCGCACTATGCGCTTAAATGTGAGTTCCGATAGCATGACAATTGAACGAAAACTATTTGAAACAAGGAAACTATAATATATGAAAAAACTATTTCTTCTTGCAGCAGCGTTGCTGCTGACAATAGGTGCAAAGGCGCAGCAGATGCCTGAGCACATTCTTAAACTGATGTACACTGGCAACATAATAACTAACTTTTATGTGGATGATGCCGACAATGACAAGATAACCGAAGAGGGTATAAAGGCTATGCTCAAGGCGCTTGACCCGCACTCTACCTATACCGACCCAAAGGAGACAAAGGCTCTGTTAGAGCAGATGGAGGGCAGTTTTGGCGGCATAGGCATACAGTTTAATATTGTGTCGGACACGCTGTATGTTATCCAGACAACTGCAAACGGTCCTTCGGAGCGCGCGGGTATTCTCCCCGGTGACAGGATTGTTGCGGTGAATGACACTGCCATTGCCGGCGTGAAGATGGAGCGTGGCGACATTATGACACGCCTACGTGGCGAAAAGGGTACGAAGGTGGGGATTGATGTTGTCCGTCGTGGCATTGACCGCCTGTTGCACTTTAACCTGGTGCGCGACAACATAAGCACCGAGACTGTGGATGTGGCATATATGATTGACAAGAGGAATGGCTATATACGCATCAACACATTCGGTGCAAAGACTCACGAGGAGTTTGTGACAAAACTAGATTCGCTAAAGGCGTGCGGAATGAAGAACCTTATACTTGACCTCAGTGGTAACGGTGGCGGTTATCTCACTGCTGCTGTGGGCATTGCGGGCGAATTGATAGATGCTGCAAGGCTGGTGGTGTATACCGAGGGTAGGAGTAACCCACGATATGACTACTACTCACAGGGCGAGGGCAGGTTCCGCAATGGTAATCTTGTGGTGATTGTTGACGAGACTTCGGCATCGGCATCGGAAATCCTTGCCGGTGCAGTGCAGGATTGGGACAGAGGTATCATCGTCGGTCGCCGCACATTTGGCAAGGGGCTGGTACAGCGTCCGTTCCAGTTGCCCGATGGCTCGATGATTCGCCTTACGATTGCGCGATACTACACCCCCACAGGGCGTTGCATACAGAAACCGTATGATAACGACTCGGTAAAGTATGAGGATGACTTGCTGAACCGTTATAACAATGGTGAGATGACAAGTGCCGACAAGATTCATTTTCCCGATTCGCTAAAGACTCATACTCTGCTGCTTGGCCGCCCTGTATATGGCGGTGGTGGCATTATGCCCGATTACTTTGTGCCTGTCGACACTGCGCGCTACACAAAATATCATCGTGCGCTGGCTGCAAAGGGCAGCATAATACAGGCATCGTTGCGTTATATCGATGAAAACCGCGAGAGGTTGCTTGCCGAGTATTCTGACATTGACGATTACGCAAAGCGCTTTGAGGTGGATGATGAGTTTATTGATATGCTCAAGCAACAGGGTGTTATGGACAGCGTGAAGATTGAGGGTGGAGACGAGGAGTTCGAGCGTTCGATTCCTGAAATAAAATTGCAGCTGAAACAGCTTGTGGCTCGCGACCTTTGGGATATGAGCGAGTTTATAAAACTCTATAACGAGAACAGTGACATATTCCAAAAGGCGTATGAACTGATAAGGGAGAAAAGGTTTGAGAAATTGATGATAAAGTGATAAAGAAAAGACTAAAAAGCGAACTACTGCGTTACGCTTGTTCTAAAAATCCTCATTTACTCCAATTGAGGAGTTGATGATAAAGTGATAAGGAAAAGACAAAAAAGCGATGGTGGCAATTGCACCATCGCTTTTTTGTGTAATGTATGGTTGTTGCTTTTGCTGTCAAACCTTTTTGCAAACTATAAGCGCCTTGCTGCCGTTGTGCAGGGTGGTGGCAAAGATGTAGTTGTCGCCGCCGTCGGCAAGCTTCAGGCGCTTGCGCAGCTGTTGCACGTTCTCAGGAAAATTTCTTACCGTGATATTGGCCTTCCCCAGTGCCTGAACCTTCTTGATGTCGGCCTTCGAGAATCCCAATACCTCGACAACTTCGAATATGCGCCCGGGGAAGTTGTGGGCAAGCTCGTCCGAGGTGTAGAGGTGGCTGTTGGGGTGCAGCTTGCACACCTTGCAGCGCGCTGACAGGCTGTTGGGGCAACCGGCCTTCTGTATACAGGCATTGGGTTCATAGAGATATTTACCAACCTCATTGCTGTATGATGTCACAGCAAAATCCTCTTCGCCCTGTGTAAACGAGAACTCCTGTATGCCGTCTTTCAATATGTTCACGCAGTGGGTTGAGAAACCTGTGATACCGTTGCTGCCGAGTATGAGGATGAGCTCCTTGCATTCGTTGTTGACAGCGACAATGTGCACTTCGGTCACATTTTTCAATTGGCGGCCGGCCAATGTGATGTCGAGCATCGGCGAACACTTTATCATTACTCTGTCGGCTTTTGACAGCAGGTCGAGTTCTGCAACGTTAGGTTCGCAGTCGCTGAGCGCCACAACCTTGCGTCCGTCGCCGTCGCGGCGTGCGGGGTCAACGAATATCCAGTCGAGGTGGGGCAGTGAGGCAAGCAGTTCCTCGCTGTTGCCGTTCATCACCTTTGCGTGGCTAATACCAAGCAGTGAAAAGTTGGCTTTGGCGATGTTGCAGAGCCGCTCGTTGCGCTCAATGTAGTATGCCTCGTTGAAACCGCGCGCAATGTAACTGAAATCGATGCCGAAGCCGCCTGTGAGGTCGGCAAACCTCTCTCCCTTTATCAGCCCGGCCTTGTATTTTGCAGTCTTTTCGCTTGAACACTGCTCCATTGATATTTTGGGCGGGTAGATGATGCCGTTCACTGATGCCCATGCGGGCAGTTTCTCGCGTGCCTGCTGCCATCCCTCAATCTGTGTGACAGCCTCGCGCATATCGACAGCGGGGTATCGCTTTGCCTGCAGGGCCAGCGTGCGTACATCGTCGTTGCGGTGCTGTGCTATGAATTCTATGGTTGCGGTGTCAAGCATGGTGCGGTCTTTATGGTTGTAAAAGTACTATTTTATTGCTCATTATACAAGCGTTTGAGGGTTTTGCAGAGTAATGGATATGAAAAAAGCGTCTGCCCCGCAAGGAGCAGACGCCGTATTTAGGTTTAGAAGATGTTTAAATTTCTAAAAAAGAGTTTCTTATATTATAAGTTGCAGTTTCGTTGTTTTTTATATTCAAAAATGCCTGTTTTCTTCTTTCCTTCGGTTACGTAGCCCGCTACGCGCCCTGCAAAAAATAATAAAACATTCAACTTTTTGCTCTATAAAAAATCAACGATATAAGTTTAAACAACTTCTTAAGCGTTTATTAGAGCTTTGGACCTGCTGCAACGAGAGCCTTACCAGCCTCATTGCCTGTGTACTTGGTGAAGTTCTTGATGAAACGACCAGCCAAGTCAACTGCTTTCTCCTCCCACTGTGAAGCGTCAGCGTATGTGTCGCGTGGGTCGAGGATTGCAGGGTCAACACCTGGCAACTCTGTTGGAACAACAAAGTCGAAGTGTGGGATGGTCTTTGTAGGAGCTGTATCGATTGAACCATCGAGGATAGCGTCGATGATACCGCGTGTATCCTTGATTGAGATACGCTTGCCTGTACCGTTCCAGCCTGTGTTGACGAGGTAAGCCTTAGCACCGTTCTTCTCCATCTTCTTAACCAACTCCTCGCCATACTTTGTTGGGTGCAAGCTCAAGAATGCAGCACCGAAGCAAGCTGAGAATGTTGGAGTAGGCTC
>JAEIGA010017304.1_pt1 | contig 10978 bp, 7 predicted proteins | sample 9270691 | NCBI WGS metagenome assembly JAEIGA01 (sample SAMN17057246, study PRJNA624740) | gut metagenome | biome: biome; isolation source: fecal sample | host: Bos grunniens | place: China: Xizang | collected 2019 | reverse complement strand
GTTCCCCCTTCAAGACCGCTTACGAGGTCATGATGAACTGGGGCGCCAACCACGGTGCCATCTCCTACGGCCACATCGGCGCTGACCTGATCACCATGTGCTCCATGCTGCGCATCCCCGTGTGTATGCACAACATTCCCGAGGATGATATCTACCGCCCCGCCTGCTGGAATGCCTTCGGCATGGACAAGGAAGGCCAGGACTACCGTGCCTGCGCCGCCTACGGCCCCCAGTTCAAATAAAAGAAAAACGGGTGCTCTTTTGTAAGTATCCATGTATAAAAACAGTCGGATGCAAAGAAAGCTGAAATGGCTAAACATGTGAAAGGGGCAATCAAGAAATGATATTTAATGACTTTGACAGCATCGTGTTTGTGGGCGATTCCGTAACTGATCAGGGGAGGGCGTATCCGATAGGAGTAGGACCAAGTGATAATCTTGGCAGGGGGTATGTAAGGCTGGTTGAAACGATGATAAATGTTTGGTATCCGGAGCTTACTGTTAGGATTACGAATATGGGAATAAACGGGTGTACAAGCAGAGGAATGCTTCAGAATCATGCGGAGAGTATTGTGGAGCTGAATCCTGATTGGGTATCCATATGCATCGGTATTAATGATGTGTGGAGACAGTTTGATCGGCCGGTTATGATCGATACCCATGTATTACCTGAAGAGTATGAGGCGAATCTTGAGGGGATGGTAGGCCTGTTAAGAAATCGCGTGAAGGGTATTTTTTTGATGACTCCTTATTATATGGAAACAAATAAGAATGATCCCATGCGTCAACGCATGGATGAGTACGGTAGAATATGCAAAAAAGTGGCAGAGAAGAACGGATGTGTCTATATCGATCTGCAGGCAGCGTTTGATAAGTACCTTTGTCAGAAGCATGCAACGTTTTACGCTGCGGATCGTGTACATCCCAATCAGATCGGATCAATGATTATTGCCAAAGAATTTCTGAAACATTGTGAATTCGAAATGTAAAGGTGATTAAAGAGAAGTCCCACCAATTTGTCTAGAATACACCGAAATGTCAGTTTATTTATCAAGTGGTTGTTGTTAAAATATTATTAAATTTAAGAGGGAATTTTGACGAGTTTTATTGAACATATATAAATGGAATGGTGAAGATGAATCTGTTGATCTTGGAGGGACATAAATGACTAGGGCGGTAAAAGCTAAGGCTGAAAAAAAGGAAAAAGTCGTAAAAAAGAAAAAACTCTATCGTAAAGAGAATTTCGTTCTATGGATGATGGCAATGCCAGGAGTTATTCTTTTGCTATTATTCAGCTATCTTCCGTTCTCGGGTATTGCGATTGCGTTCAAAAACTTTATCCCGGTTAAAGGCCTCTGGGGAAGCGCTTGGAATGGCTTCGACAATTTTGAGGTTTTCTTTGGATCAGTCGATGCACTTCGCATTCTTAGAAATACCATTGCTTACAGCCTAATGTTTATTGTTGTTGATGTCATTTTTGGCTTGGCGATTGCTATCGCTTTGTACAACCTGAAGAGTAATATAGCCAGAAAAATATATAATACGATAATGATTCTGCCTAGATTTTTGTCTATGGTATTGATTGCGTATATTGTATATGGTTTCCTTTCTTCGAATGGTGTAGTAAACAGCGTGCTCACTTCGCTAGGTCTTGAGAGAATTATTTTTTATAATCGTGCTGAGTGGTGGCCGCTAATTCTGACGGTAACGCATGTATGGGCTTCCGTTGGCATGGGAAGTGTTATGTATCTGGCACATCTTTCTAGTTTGGATACTACCCTGGTTGAAGCAGCGAGAATAGATGGTGCAAATCGTTGGCATGTGATTCGTCATGTATATGTCCCTCATTTGTATCCGATTGTATCGATTCTTTTAATTCTGGCAGTTGGTAAGATTTTTAGCGGAGATCTTGGTTTGTTTTATCAAGTTCCAATGGATCAGGGTGCACTTTATAAAACAACGGATATTATCACTACTTATGTGTATCGTGGTCTTGTTAATAACACCTACGGACCCTCTGCAGCAATTGGTCTGTTACAAGGTGCCGTTGGATGTATCATGGTCGTTGTAACCAATCTGATCGTTAAAAAGATCAACCCGGAAAACTCTTTGTTCTAAGGAGGTGCAGCGCAAGATGAAGAGAAAAAAGATTAATTTGGGGCAAGTCTTCCTGCACATTGTCTTTATTTTGCTTTGCCTGTGTTATATCCTGCCGTTTATGATGGTTATAACTATTTCGTTAAGCAATTCTTCAAATGTTCTTTCTGATGGCCTTAGCATTTTTCCTAAGCAAATTGATTTTACGGCATATAAAGTCATTTTAGAGGATGCTGACAAGATTATTCAGGCATATAAGGTAACTATAGCATTTTCCCTGCTGCATACTATCCTGGCGGTTATTCTTCAGGCATTAATTGCCTATCCGCTGTCGAAATCTTATTTTAGAGCGAAAACGGGACTAACTTGGTTTGTGTTCTTTACCATGCTTTTCGGTGCCGGTATGATTCCTACATATTTGGTGTATACAAAATATCTTGGTTTGTCAAATAACTTCTTGGTTTATGTTATTCCGGGGTTAATCAATCCGTGGAATGTCATGATCATTAGAACATTTTACAACGGAACACCAAATGAATTGTACGATGCTGCAAGAATAGACGGTGCTGGAGAATTCCAAACATTTCTTCGAATTGCCGCTCCACTTGCAAAGCCTTGCTATGCAACGGTAGGATTTCTAACTCTGGTCGGTAAGTGGAACGATTGGAACACTACTATGGTATATATCCGGGACAGCAAGTTGTATTCTCTGCAATATCTGCTTCAGACGATGCTGCGTGACGCAGAATTGCTTGAAAAAATGATGGAAGAGAATCCGGGTATGGCTGCTGTAATGGAAGAGAGTGCTGTTTCATCGGAACCAATGCGTTTTGCAATGGCATTTATTGCCGCTGGTCCTGTGTTGCTGATTTTCCCTTGGTTCCAAAAATACTTTACAAAGGGTATGACTGTTGGCTCTGTTAAAGGTTAAACACTCTTGTAATTAGGCGTGAAAGCGCTTAAAATAATTAAACAAAGGAGAACTCGTAATGAAGAAGATCATCGCACTGCTGCTGGCAGCTGTCATGGTCCTGGGTCTGTTTGCTGCTTGTGGCAACAATGACACTCCCGGTACCACTGCTGGCACAAACACCCCCGACACCCCTGACACCACTGCGGCCGTTGAGGAAAAGCATGATCCTGTTACCCTGCATTATTACATCGCAGGTTTTGCAGATCAGGAGGATGCTGACAAGGTATATTCCGAGGTTAACAAGCTGATTCAGGCAATTTATCCTTGGATTACTGTGGAGTTCCATGTTTCCAACTCCGCTGACTTCCCCACTCATTTTGCTCTGGCGCAGACCAACGAAGATCCCATTGATATCGTTGGTAGTTTCGGCCTGTCTTATCAGAATGAGATTTCTAACGGCTCTTTTATGGATGTTACCGAATACCTGGGTAATTATGAAGGCCTTGCTTCCGCTCTCCCTGAGTGGGCCTACGAGTACGGCAAGAAGGACGGCAAGACCTATGGTTTCCCCAACTGGCAGCAGTGCAACTACTCCAACTTTGCTCTGGCAGTTGAGAAGCAGTATGCTGATAAGTACGGTTTTGACGTAGAAAAGGTCAATCAGCTGATTCAGGCTGAAGAGTTCTTCAATCCTGCTGTTTATGATGAAATCGGCAACTTCCTGGCAGCAGCCAAGGATGGCGGCGAGAAGGTTGCTTTCGCTGGCCATTATATCACCTGCCAGTCCAGAGGTTATGAGAATCTGACCGGTCCTATCTACTTTGCAATCTCCGATGAGGCGTGCAAGCTGGTCAACCTGTGGGAGACCCAGCAAATGAAGGATTATCTGGTTGCTGTTAACAAGTACCAGGATGCCGGCTATATCCCTGAAGACTTTGCTACCAATTCTGGTGCTTACACTGCAAAGGGCGCTGTGGAAAACGGCTACTGCACTTTCTACTATGCTGGTAACGCCTATGTTCCCAACTTCCCCACCCTGCGTCTGAATGGCTGGGGCCAGGATCTGTACTTCCTGCAGACCCTGATGTCTGAGGAGCAGTACTATGTTGGTATGTCTTACGCTGCGGGTCTGACTAGTGTTAGCGCAACTTCCAAGCATCCCGAGGATGCTCTGCGCGTCATTGAACTGCTGTATACCGATGCTGAGATCCAGAATATGCTGGTTTATGGTTTGGAAGGCGAACACTATACCAAGAATGCTGATGGCACCATCACCACTCTGGAGTACAGCAGTGGTCAGGCTGACGGCAAGTCCTCTTATGGTATGTATAAGTTCTCCATCGGTAATTCTGGGCTGACTTGGATCAACCAGTCCTTTGATCAGGACTTCTACGATTGGGCATTTAATGATATGCCTGAGAACGCAGTTGTTTCTAAGCTGATTGGCTTTGCTCCTGATACCACTGAGATTTCCACTAAGCTCGGTCAGGTTAACGCTATTGTAAAAGAGTACTCTTCTCAGCTGTTGAACGCAACTGCTCCCGATTGGGAAGCTGCCTATGCTGAATTCATTGATAAGCTGGATGCTGCAGGTATTGACGATGTCATCGCTGCTCTGCAGAGCCAGGTTGATGATTTCCTCGCAAGCAAGTAAATAGAGCTTTTTGTGGCCGGCTTTGTCTGCAGCTTAGCAGGCAAAGCCGGTTTTTTAAACCAGAAGATTAAGGAGAACGTTATGTATAAGGTAATTTTAGTTGATGATGAGCTGACCACCTGTGAAGTTCTGAGGGACTTTATTACTGACGAGAATGTCGGATTTGAGGTTAGTGGTGTATTTGGGAACGGTCAGCAGGCATGGGAATACCTGTGTGAGTTTCCGGTGCATTGTGTGATTACTGATATTAAGATGCCTTATATGGACGGACTTGAATTGGCAAAAAATATATACCACAGTAAAAAGAGTATAAAGACGATCATTCTCTCCGGATACGGGGAATTTGAATATGCACAGCAAGCGATTAAATATGGTGTTTCAGATTATCAGCTGAAGCCAATTGACTATGATAAACTGGCAGAAATTCTTATTCAGCTCAAAACCGAGTTGGACGAAGAATATGGGGATGTTTCTAATGAGAATATTAGCGAGGGCGAGGATTCTCTCAAAGGACCTGAGTTATATAATAAAGCCACGCTGGAGATGGCAGTACGCTATCTCGAAGATCATTTCTGTGAAGCAATTTCCAGAGAAAAAGTAGCAGAAATTTTTTATATGAATGCTGCTTATTTTGGATCTTGCTTTAAGAGACATACGGGGAAAACATTTACTGAATATTTGACAGAACTGCGAATTAAGAAAAGTATTGAACTGCTGCGCACCAATATTTCTGTAGAAGAGGTTGCAAGAAAGATTGGCTATGGTAGTGCCAGACATTTTGGACGAATATTCAAAGCGATGACTGGATTTACACCGTCAGAGTATAGAGTAAATATATTAAAACAGGAGTTCAAACAGTGAGAACGAAAAGAACAGTTCGCAGTTTTCGCGGCAGCATCTTTTTGCTTGTGCTAATGCTTATGATGGTACTGATGGTTGCTATTTTTGCAGTATCCTATCATGATGCATATTCTACAATGAAATACGATGCGCTGAAAAATAGTCAAAACGCTACCATTCAAATGAAGAGTGTATATGAAGTTGTTTTTCAACAGTTGGTGACAATCAACAACTATAATTCGTTGGATATTAACGTGCAGTCGTATATGAATAGCGAGATTTCTCTGCAATATCAGGAGAATATTGAAAAAGATTTGCACAAATTGTTTGAGCCTCACAGATATATCCAGAATTATATCTATGGAATGGGAATATATGCATCTGAGAATGAGATGGTTTGGTTGAAGGGTGTTAATAATAGTGGATCACATGAAATCAGCACATATGCTGATCACCAGATGCTTGAATATATCGATAGTTTAGAACCGGGGTGTAAAGCTTTTTATCATCATTGGTACGGAAATCATTACCCGTATGTAATGACTATAATCAAAAAGAATAAGGCAGGTACTGGCGCTGTATTTATGAGCGTCAACCTAAAAAAATTAAAAAACTATATTTCAGAAGATATATTAGAAGGCTATATCATTTCTGACGATGGAACGATTTTGTATAGCAATGATAGTAATGAAATTGGACAAGATGTGACAGAAGTAACAATCCTTTCTGACTGGACTGCGGGAGAATATACGCAAGAGGTAAAGAACGATAACAAGGTAATGATTGTGTCCAGCGTCAAGTCGGATGGCTTTGATTGGTATTATGCAACCATTCAAGATTTTTCTCAGGCAAATCTTTCCACAGAGCGTATGAGGTTTATAACTATCTTAGTTGTTCTCTGCGGTTTAACCGGATTAATTGTTGCTTTTGCTTCTTCACGAAGAGCGTCTAAACCATTAGAAAAAATAATGGTACTGCTCGATGAGAGCCAGAATATGACGCACACATTCACCTATGCGGAGACGCGTCTGATTGCTCAGAAACTATCAGCTATTATTTCGGCTAACCAAAGTCTTAAAGTTGGACTAGAAGATACTCTAAGGGAATTCAATAGCTTGCAAAATACAGCACTACAGTATCAGGTAAATCCTCATTTCCTATATAACACTCTGAATGCGGTAAGTGTGTATTTATCAAAGACGGTAGGCCCACGTCATGAATCAGTATCAATGATTGTTAAGTTGTCACAAATCCTGAGATACAGTTTGGATGCAGAAGATAGTCTAGTCGCATTGAAAGATGAAGCAACTTATGCTGAACTGTATGTAGACATTATTAAAAGACGCCATCAGGAATTGTTTGAAGTGTACTTTGATATTGCCGAGGATTTACTGGATGCGAAAGTTTTAAGAATGTCTTTGCAGCCATTGATTGAGAATGCCATCTACCATGGAATTCAGCCAGTTGGAAGCGGAGAGCTATTAGTAAGCGCCAAAAGAGAAGACGAAAAACTTGTGCTGATAATCAGCGATAACGGAATCGGCATAACGGAAGATGAGGTTGAATTGCTGAACCAAAATCTTCAGAAGAATACAATTCGGTCTAAGCATATCGGCATGGCAAATGTATATCGAAGAATACAGCTGCTGTTTGGAGCAGAGTATGGATTGCACATTGAGTCTGAAAAGAATAAGGGTACCAGGGTTGTAATGACAATTCCTTATATTGAAGATCCTAAAACGGATACAGAAAAGAAATAATCAAACCGTAGGAGATGATTTGATGCGTAATAGTCAACGGAGGGGAAAAGAAATCCTGTTGATATTCAAGACTCACTTGGATATCGGTTTTACTGATTATGCAGAAAATATTGTCAAAAATTATCTTAATGTATTCATCCCCAATGCAATTAAGGTGGGAAATGAACTGAAAGATACAGACACTCCTTTTATCTGGACAGTTGGCTCATGGATGGTGTGGGAAGCACTAAAACATGATCATGATGGAAAAGTCGAGAAAGCAATCAGAGATGGGATCATTTCTTGGCATGGTCTTCCCTTTACTACGCACACAGAGCTAATGAACAGGGATTTATTCGCGTATGGTCTTTCGCTGTCACGTCAGCTGGATGAAAGATTCGGACAAGCTACAATTGCAGCGAAGATGACTGATGTTCCCGGCCACACAATTGGAATGGTTCCGTTGATGGCCGATCATGGTATCGAGTTTCTTCACTTGGGTGTTAATCCGGCAACTCCAGTACCGTCAGTTCCACCTGTCTTCAGATGGAAAAATGGAGATAAATCAATCGTGGTTATGTATCAGGGCGACTACGGTGAACTGGAGGAGTTTGACAACTTTATTCTGTGTTTTGCACACACCCACGATAATATGGGACCTCAGTCCGCTCAGGAGATAATACAGATTTACGAGGAGCTGAGGGTAAAGTATCCGGCCTGTCCTATTAAGGCGGCTACGCTCAATGATGTGGCTGAGAGGATCCGTGGAGTGGACGGTCTTCCTGTGATCGAGAAGGAAATTGGAGATACATGGATCCACGGTGCCGGTACTGATCCGAAGAAGGTATCTATGTATAGGGAACTCCTTAGGCACATCGAAAACCACGGAATTGGTCACAGTGATCTGTCTGACAATCTCCTGCTTGTCCCGGAACATACCTGGGGTCGTGATATCAAAAAATGCTTTAAGTTTGAAGCGGATGAACACTATTTCCCTGAAGATTTCAAATTGGTAAATTTCGGAGCACGTGAAACTGCTGAACAATCTTGGAGAGAACAACGTGATTATGTGAAAAAGGCCGCAGAAGAACTAGGAGTTAACCTTGATATCGAACCGGAAGAGCCTGATGTATCTGGTATGCAAGAGATCGGGGGAGAGATTCCGTTAATTGAGATTAGTTGGCAGCTATTTGACTGCCAAGATTACGAGCGATACAAAAAATTATACATGCGTACTGATGTTGTTTGGGCAATCTGGGATTTCACGAAAGTTGGATTGCCGGAGTATACAGGAGGTATCTTTACTGCAAAAACAACCTCTGCCTATACGGATGGTAATACGAGATTCTATCGCATGGAGTTTGATAAGGAAGCGGTTCAACGGTACGGTCTTCCGGTGTTCTGGGTTGAAGAAGAAGGCGAGAGCATTAATGTTAAGTGGTTCGGCAAAAAGAATAGCCGCCTTCCCCAGGCCTTCTGGTTGAAAATCAAGAATCAAACGGAAGACTGGGAACTTAATAAATTAGGTCAGTGGATCAAGGCTGAAGATGTAATAGGAAGTCCCTTGATTTCTGCCGTGGATAAAGGTGTTCGAAACGGGAATGTCGAGATAGAAAGTCTAGACGCAGTACTTGTAGCTCCGTATGGCAGACGACTTCTGGATTTTGATTTAGCTCCCAAAACTCAAAACATGTATTTCAATCTGTACAACAATATATGGAATACCAACTTTCCAATGTGGTACAACGATGACAGCCAATTCCGATTCAAAATCAAAAAACGTTAATTTGAATGGAGTGAGATACTGATGGAAAAATATAATGATCTTTCTCTGGTTTCAGAAAATCGTGAACCTCAGAGAGCGTATTATATTCCTTTCGGAAACGCAGGAAACGCGATGCGTCATAGGGGTGTGCAGTCTGATCGTTACACCTCGTTGAATGGTGAGTGGGATTTTAGATACCTGGAATGTCCGCTTGATCTTCCGGAGAATATAGAAGAGCTGGAATATACGGAGAAGATACCGGTACCGTCTTGCTGGGAGTGTTATGGCTACGGACAGATCCACTATACCAACATCAACTATCCATTCCAATATGATCCGCCTTATACCCAGACCGTGAATCCAGTGGGAATCTACCACCGTAGTTTTGTGGTTTCCAAGATTCGCAGGCTGTACATGGTGTTTGAAGGTGTTGCCAGTTATTTTGAACTGTACATTAATGGGAATTATGTTGGAATGAGCCGCGGTTCACATCTTCAGGCAGAATTTGATGTGACAGATCATGTAAATGAAGGCGAAAATACAGTATCAGTAGCTGTGTATACCTACAATGTGGAGAGTTACCTGGAGGATCAGGACTGCTTCCGGTACCATGGCATTTTCCGCGATGTATATCTTCTGGAGCGTCCCGAGAATCATGTGAAAGATATTTTTATCAAAACAGACATCCGGAAAGGAATCACGCTCGAGACCACATTTAAGGGAAAAGAACTTCCGGTAGAGTTTAGTATCTATTCACAGGATGGAAAAAAACTTCAGAAAGTAGAGAATCCGTTGCTTTGGAGCGCGGAAAAACCGATTCTATATGGCTTGCTGATACATTGTGGAGATGAGTATATTTATAAAAAAGTCGGTTTCCGTACAGTTGGAACTTCTGAATTGGGAGAGCTTCTGATTAATGGAGTACCGGTAAAATTGAAGGGTGTCAACCGACACGACTCGCACCCCCAATATGGGTATTGCACTTCATACGAGGATATGAAGCAGGATATTATCCTGATGAAGCAGCACAACATCAACTGTGTACGTACTTCTCATTATCCGAATCATCCGGAATTTTTGGAAATGTGTGACGAGTATGGACTTTATGTGATGGATGAGTGCGATCAAGAAACCCATGGCGTGGAGCATGCATTCGGACTGTGCTCGCTCAAATCTATCGAAGAAATGGCTAGTAACCCCATCTGGCTGCCCTCTTATTTAGATAGAATGGTTCGGATGGTTGAGCGGGACAAAAATTCACCCAGTATCATTATCTGGTCTCTGGGCAATGAAGGACAGTTCGGAACAAATCATGTGAAGATGTCGGAATGGACCAAGAAACGGGACAATACCCGTCTCATTCACTACGAGAGAACTGCTTTCCCGAACAAAGCCTACGGTGCAGACCAGATTGATATTGATCCCTGCGTGGATATTATCAGCAGAATGTACACAACGCTGGAGAATGTGGAGATCCATGGAAGGCTGAAAAAGGATATGCGTCCATATTTCCTGGCAGAGTACTGCCATGCTATGGGCTTGGGACCGGGAACGGTGAAAGATTACTGGGATCTGATTTATCGGTATCCTCGCCTGATTGGTGGGTGTGTTTGGGAGTGGTGTGACCATGCGGTAGAAAAGCAGCTTCCTGAGGGAAAAGTTGGCTATCTATACGGCGGCGACAGCGGAGAATTTCCCCACGATAGAAACTTTTGCTGTGATGGTCTTGTATTCCCGGATCGTACACCGTCCACTGGCCTTCTTGAGTATAAAAAGGTGATTGAGCCTTTGAAGGTGGATTGTGTTGATATCGAAAAGGGTATTTTCCGGTTTAGCAATCGATTTGATTTTACGAATTTGTCTGAGGTTTCTTTCTCTTACCGGATAGTGAAAGACAGGGAAGTCAGCCCCCCGAAGGGTTTCACAGTTACCCTAGCACCGCATGAGACAGTTACCGTTGAGTTGGATTAT
>JAEIGA010017303.1_pt1 | contig 10978 bp, 10 predicted proteins | sample 9270691 | NCBI WGS metagenome assembly JAEIGA01 (sample SAMN17057246, study PRJNA624740) | gut metagenome | biome: biome; isolation source: fecal sample | host: Bos grunniens | place: China: Xizang | collected 2019 | reverse complement strand
TTCCTTACCAAGGAAGTGCTCTACCCCTGAGCTACAACAGCAAAAAAAATTGAGCGGAAGACGGGACTCAAACCCGCGACCCTCAGCTTGGAAGGCTAATGCTCTATCAACTGAGCTACTTCCGCAAGAAACCAAGTGGGCAGTGATGGATTCGAACCACCGAAGTCGAAAGACAGCTGAGTTACAGTCAGCCCCATTTGGCCACTCTGGTAACTGCCCATCTTGAATTTTTTTCTTTCGTTTTTTCTTGAGCCTCTTGTCGGATTCGAACCAACGACCCCGAGATTACAAATCACGTGCTCTGGCCAACTGAGCTAAAGAGGCAAAATTATCTTGATTCTCTCATCAAGCAAGCCGTTTGAAATGTGGTTCATTCGAAACGGCTTGCAAATTTACTGCTTTATTTTGAATTGACAAATATTTTAGCACTTTTTTTTCATTTTCCTGCCATTTTTTCTTTCTGCTTCTTTAGTTGACGCTCTATTGCATCTACGGAAAGGTCTATTGCTTCTTCAAATGAGTCGCATGTTTTGGATGCGAAGAATTCTGCGTTAGGTGCTGATATTTTGATTTTTGCCTCTTTATTGAGGGCTGTTTCGGGCTTCACAACTTCCAAGAACACTTCCACTGTAGCTATCTCATCATTTAGTTTTGCCAATTTTGCAATTTTTTTATTTGCATGTTCTTGCAATCTTTCAGAAATAGTGAAATTCACGGCTTGAATGTTCGTTTTCATAATTCCTCCTTTTTTTGTGCCCTTGGGTGGGCGAGTTTATAAATAGATTGTATTTCTTCAAAGGTTGTATGCGTGTATATTTGCGTTGCCGCCAAACTCGCATGACCTAATAAAGACTTCACAGCATTAATATCGGCCCCATTATTGAGCATTTGTGTGGCAAATGTATGTCTCAACACATGTGGGCTTTGTTTTTTTTGTGTGCATACCTGCGTCATTCCTTCGTGAACAATTTGGTACACTTTTTTGGGATATAGCTTTTTTCCCGACTTTAGCAAAAAGAAAAGACCACTATCTACTCTCTGCACTTCTGCATCTCTACATTCTCTATAGCGTTGCAATGTATCGCGCAAATCGTCTCCAAATGGGACTACTCTTTCTTTATCTCTTTTTCCATGTAATTTGAGCCATCCTTCTACCAAGTTTACATCTTCATCTTTCAGATCGATTAATTCTGCTCTTCGAGCGCCTGTTTGATAAAGAAAGTTTATAACTGTGTAGGATAATATTGTTTCGTATTCGTCGTCTAAGACTTGTTGTAAGGCTTCATCAACATGTTCTTGTCTATAAAACACCGGAAGTGTCTTTTTTGTTTTCGGCATTACTACATTTCTCATAATATTACGAGAATCTTTGCCCATCATCATTAGAAACTTCCAGAAAGAGCGTAATGCAACTAGTTTTCGGCACACTGTGCGAGAAGATCCACCGTCTTGCATCAATTGTACGATCCACTCTCGCACATCAGCCGTATCAATTTGTGTTGCTTCGAAGTCTTCCACTTTTGTATTCACGAAAGTGCAGAATTGTTCGAGGTCTTTTCTATAAGCCTTAATGGTGTGCAATGAATATCTTCGTTCTTGCTCCAAATAGCGTAAAAAGGCATCAATCTCATTCATTCTGTCTGACTTCTCAGTTACGCAACGAATTTATGAATTATTTATCACATTTGCAACTTTCCTTTCAAAAATATGTTCAATAACATCCGCGAATGGTTAGTTGGTTTGTGTTATTGAGGTAGGATAATAGATATTGTAATGTATATTGATTGACGAAAAGGCTTATCTGTTTTGTATCTTCATCCTATCTAGTTCCTATCTAGTTCCTATCTAGTTCCTATCTGTTTTGTATCTGTATCCTACGTAGTGGTCCCGAGGTGGTCCCGGTGATGCTAGGTGTGTGCTTGCTGTGACATGCAACATTGCAAACAGTCAGCATCAGAAAAGGTATATTTTTTGGGTGCAGTGGATTTGATGATTCGCGTATATGCAGGCAATAAATATTCCTTTTCTATGAGCAGGTATTTTCAGAGTGTTTTCTCCTGCTTGCAGGTCTTCTTCACACACTTTATTACCTAACATGTCATATAGAACGAATGTAGCCGGCGCTTCAGCATATATATATATATTGTCATTCATTTGTTTTATATACATATTGTATATAGTGTGGTTGTGATCGGATTTCAAGGCATGCAAATCCACTATCCCGGCTATTTCTGTGGAGCACTCTCCCGTCCATCCGTTGGATTGTAATACTCCGGTGTACACCTTGACAAAGTCAATGGCTGATAAGTGTGCTTTGTCACCGTTTTCATCCACCGCCCAGTCTATATCCACACATGAGGCGTCCTTGCCATTGGGTTGGTTGTCGGCATACCCCCACTCATACGTTCCTGTGGCATAGTAGGTGCCATCTCCATTTTTATCTATTGTGTTATTCGGCAATCTCGTTCCTCTCCGCACAATAGTATCTTCTTTTATCCACAGAGGAAAGTAATCTTGCGTGTGAAAAGTATTTTTCTCCAAATAGCCTTTTTCCCCATTTACTGCTTCCCATTGTATATAACATAGGTCTGAGACTTGGTTTTGTGTGGGATGTGGTGTTGGGAGATGATCGGACGCCGGTCGATGATACACCACCTGATAGTCGGTCAGTGTGAGTTCATTGTCATGTTCACTCCCTTTAAGTTCATACCAGGCGTCGTCCGGCAGACCATTTGCATTAGCATCTTGCGCCACCATCACCACTCCCGGTTCAGAAGCATTGAGCATGGCATTACCATAGATTTTCAGGTCAACTTCTTCCGGCAGGTTGTTTACGGGATGGTCAAATCCCACCACAATATATCCACCCCATGCGCCCAAAGAGACCAACGAGCCGTTTGCTTTTCCGGCAATGGCGGTCTGCACTTTCTGTAATACTGTCGTCTCCGTATCCTTCGGAGTGACCTCAGGCATCACATTAACAAATTGTCCCGGGGCAGGAGCATACTCATATACCTTATTAATGTAAGGGGAATTTTGTGCACACACTCCCATTGAGAGTGTGCATCCGGCTAAAAACAACCATTTTTTCATATTTACTTTCATTACCATAACACAAAGTGAGCAGGAATGTCGCCTGTTCTTGTTTTCCATTTCAATTTTCCTTCCGAGTCAAAACAATACAACACACCCGGTGTGACATAATCACGCGCATCGGTCAGATAGAGGTCACCTGTGAGGGGATTCACCAAGATTCCGTAAGGCTTGACCAATGTCACGTCGTCGGGCAGCAAGTGTTCTGTCCGCACCATACGTGTTTTTACATTGATGATTCCACAAGTGCCTACCTCCGTCATATTGTCATAATTAAACTGACTGGCGCAATAAAACAACGAGTCGCCCACTATGCACATATTCGAACAAGGCACATCCAGTGTGTCAATCACCACATCCATCTGTGGGTCCACACAGAATATACGAGAAACATTTCCCTGATAGTCGCCCCTCGACGACACCCACAATTTTCCATATTTATCCACCCTCACGCGATGCAGATTCACATCTACCTCAATGCGTTGTTGCTCTTCAAAAGTAGTGAGATTAATCACTGAAAGGGTGTTTTCGTAATTAGGCGAGAGATATCCTCCCGAATTAGCCACATAGATTTTCCCATTCACGATGGCCAGTTCATCCGGCTGGAAGCCCACCACACATGTATCCACCACCTGCATTGTGAGCGTGTCAATTTTCAAGACATAGCCTTTTTGTTCGTACTGCGGATACAGTTGTATAGGTCCGGCATAAGAAGTGACGTATGCATAGTCCTCATGAAATGTAATGTATCTACAATTTGCAATATCTATTTGCCCCAAGCGTTTAGCAGTAGTCAAGTCCATGACTTCCACCTTATTAGAGGCATTTATAACGGCATACAATCTTCCCCCATGTCGTTTCAAGTCATTACCCACATCTCCGAGTTCCATAGGAACAGAAGGATTGGCCAGTGTATAGATATTCTGAGTGTAAGTACCTGTTGCAAAATCAAAATAGTCAAGTGTGGCCTTATTGCTCCCCATGTTTCCTTCATTAAGCAAATAAAAACCATGCAGCGAGGTGGTTTCCGTGGGCGTCACCACTTGCGGTGGTTGTGTGTTTCCTCCTTGCGGTTCTTCGCATGCATTCAGCACAAGCAAAGCCGCCACGATATAAAGTAGTTTTTTCATCAGAACATTATTTTAACAATTCCTTTATAGTTAATTCCCGGCATGGGATAGTTTTGTATCACCTCATAGTGTTGATTCAACAAATTATTGACCTCAGCCGCTATGCGTAGTTTCCACTTCTTAAATTCAAATTCCTTTGCAAGGTTAATATCATGCGTGTACCATGGTTGCTCATAGTTGGCCGGTATGTTAGCCGAGTTGTGATAACGTTCTCCCACATAGGAAAAACTATAATTCATTTCCCATGATTTGTAGGTCAGTTGGGCTGTTACCGAGCCACTGTGCCACGGGATGTAGGCAATTTGTTTTTTATACGTTCCATAGATGGGGTCATTGTCGGTCGGGTCACTCATATCATGCGCTTGCTGATAGGTGTAGTTTAGTCCGACATTCAGGAACACATCATAGGGGAATCGCATTTGCGTTCTGAGCGACACATCACACCCGGCAATTTCCACATATCCGATGTTCATCATCATCCATCGGTATTGCCCATTTCCTTTAGGCACAGCGATAATCTTGTTGTTCACCTGGTTAAAATAAGCATCTGTCTTGAGGCTTAGTTGTCGGAAGAAGCCGGAGTACCAGTATTTGTCATAATGCACGCCCACATCATATTGCGTTGTCTTCTCCGGTTTCAGCGACACATTTCCAATGTCGGTATAATAAAGGTCATTAAAGGTGGGCATTCTAAAAGCTTGTTTGTAAAACGCCACCACATCCAAGCCTTTTATTACTTCATAATTCAAGAAGCAAGCCGGAGTCAGATTCCACTCATCTCTCATGGTTTGCCTCACGCCCTCGGGCGTACGGGTGTTATCATACACATAGGTGGCCAGCAGATTGGCTTGCGCCCTTATTCGCCATATTGTCACGGCTGTTGCCGCTGCTATCCACAAGGAGTGTCTGTCAGGATTAACAAAGTTGTGCATATTCGATTGCAGCGTGTTCCATTGATAGTCAACAGACAAGGACACATCCCATTGGGGCATTATGCTATACTTGTTCACCATTGAGAGATAGACTTCTTGCTGCAAGAAATTATTATCTATGAACATCAAGGTTGTGTCCGGATTCAGATAGCGCATATAATCATTCGCATACTTCGCATTGAGCATAAAGTCATAGCCCTTCAACCATTCCTTTTGGAAAGAAGCCTGCACAAAGGCATTCCTATCCCACTGTCTTTGAGCATTGGTCCATACATTATTGATAATAGCCCCCGGAATACCCCGTTCGGAGTCATAAAAATATCCTTTCAAATGCCATTTTCCTCCCGGCACGTAGCCAAACAATCCGCCCTCAAGCCTCAGCGCATTCACATCGCCATTCTGTCTGACCGCCGTTGTATCCCAAGCCACATGTCCATTGGGCAGTTCTTTTCTGTATCTGAATTTGTATTTTCCTGTTGCGAACATATATTCCGCACTCAAAGAAGAGGATATATTATCCGTTATTTTATGTTCCCACAAGAAGGAAGGGTTAGCCAATCCAAAGGAGCCTGCCCGCATGGTGAGGTGAATGTTATAGGTTTTGTTTGCGTCGAACTTAGGTCGTCTTGTTTTCAGGTATATTGTTCCCGACGAGCCATAGTCTTTTGCAGATTGGAAGATGTCGCTTTTCTGCCCATTATACAAGGTTACTTCCTCTATATTGTCCAATGAAAACTTGCCCAGGTCAATCTGTCCGTTTTGCGCATTACCCAGTTGAATACCATCATAGAACACCCCCATGTGATGAGTTCCCATACTACGCACATCCACTGTCTTTATCCCCCCTACTCCTCCAAAATCTTTAAGTTGAACCCCGGCAAAATAACGCACTGCATCCGCCACAGAGTAGGTGGTCAGCGCCTGAAGACGTTTTCCTTCTAATCGTTGCGGTGGTAAGACATAGGTTTTTTTTGCGGTTGCTACTATCGCCACCTCCCGGATATGCTGCATGCTATCCAAGCGTGTTTGTCCCATTGGGCTCACTACCACTTGACCCCATACACTCCACCCACAACAACAAACAAAGTGGGCTAACAGCCATTGTCTTTTTAACTTGCTAAAATTCATCATACCATAGTGTGCCTTTATCCGCGAGGCCACACGCTATAGGAAAAACGTTTGTTTTTCTTTGTTGGAGCAATTTGGCAGGTCTTCTGACTTATTTCATTTCTTCTTCCACCTTCCCGTTTATTCAACAGTGGTATTTTAGAATTGAAGAAGTTTTTTATCGAAACTCACAGCAGCGGGTCTGTTCAGGACTTTCACCTGATTCCCTATTCTTTTCACACTCCGAAAGGAGCTGAAACACCAAACTCTCAAATACAAGCGCAAAGGTATAGGTTTCCGCTCAATCTCACAAATGATTGATATTAATTAATTATTACGTCCGGTAAAAGTTGATAAAAAGTGTGCGTAACAGGCGAAATAAAAGTGGATTTATTGCAAACGTATTACCCGATAGCCTTGATAGCGCTTTATTTGAAGTAAATACTCCCGGAGCGGTTGAGGGGAGATAATTACTTTTTTCGCCACAGAGGATGCGTGGAGCAAATGCCATTCATCATTTTGCCGCACAACTATTCCCACATGCCACACATCTATGCCCTTTCCGTCGGCACAAAAGGCAATTATATCTCCTTCGTTCAAGCGAGAAGACAAGGCATCTTTGGGCAAGCAACAATAGTCTTTTTCTGAGAGGGTTTTCTCCACATGGAGTAGTCGGCTCATGGTGACTGAATCAGCATGTTCTCCTTGTTTCTTTTTCACTGCATCCGTTAATAGATGAAAATGGATTGTTTGTTTTTGCCCACCCCACTCACAGGTTTTTTCTGCTACAAATCCATTATTTTCTGCCTGCTGTATCCACTCACTCAGATAGTGTAAACGCGAGGCATACCCGTCACGTTGTCCATTTCGATAACGTAGTTGTTGCAATAAAGACAAATAAGCGTCCCAAGTGGGTGTTTGTTGCCTCATCAGGAGAGTGAGTGCGAGTGAATGTTCCACAAAAGTGACACAATCGAGTTGCCGCATGTTCACCACCAAGGGTTCATCCGCATCCTTATCCAACACTCCTGCCACATAAGGAGCATTGAGAAAAAACATGCCCGTTTCCGAAAGGGAGGGAGCATGACCAAGGTCATTGACATACTGCAGATAGTTGATAAAAAGTGTGGAATCCATCTCCTCATATTTCACTTCGGCACAGATAAGGACAGAGAGGCACAACCCGACTAAAAAGCACACTAACCTTTTCATTGTTTTACCTCCAAATCCACATACACGGGCAGATGATCGCTGAATCCACCCCAATACTTCATACCATTATACGTTCGCCACGGACGTTGTTGCAACTCTTTTTCATCCTCTATGAGCAGGAAGTCCGGCTTAAAGACATGGGCTGTTGATTGAGCCACTCGGAGTTGTGCCTCGCCGGTGAGCAATGCTCCTGACACTATAATTTGGTCGAAGCAGTTCCATTGACCTTGATAATAATGCGTGCCTTGCTGTTGAGTAGCCGTATTGCTCATCAGGTTGTATAACACATTGCTTTGTAGGGTCAGTTCTACAGGGCGAGCCGCCAAGGTTTGAGCCATACTCTTATCAGTGGGCTCATCATTAAAATCGCCCATAATCACAATCAAGGCATGCGGATTGCGGGTTGTAATGCTATCCACTTTGTGGCGTAACACGCCGGCTGCCTCCATACGCAGATGTTGTGTTTCATACATCCCCGACCATCTTGAAGGGAAATGACACATAAACACATGCAGGGTATCGCGCTGTGCCACTATGCCTTTTGCATACAGGATATCGCGAGTGACAAAAGGTTTTTCTGCCGCAGCACCCACCTTCACGGCTTCAGAGGCAAGCAAAGTGAATGCATTTTTATCAAACATCAATGCCACATCAATGCCCCGTCGGTCGGGCGAATCGTAGTGTATTATATCGTATCCATAAGCTTTCAGCCCGCCCTTTGTGCATAAATCTTTCAAGCAAGAACGATTTTCCACCTCACAGAGCCCCACCAACAGCGGCGTGTCCCACTCTCCCATCGCTGCTATCACCTTGCTAATCGCCACCAATTTTTGCTGATAGCGTTTGTAGGTCCAGCCACGCATAGAATTAGGCAGAAAGCCTTCATCGTTAATGAGGCTGTCATTCCAACAATCAAAGAGATTTTCCACATTATAGGAGATGATGCGAAAGGAGTTCTGCGCTTTTACATCCCGAGGCATCAGGATGCACATACACAGAAGGCTGATAAGCAAAATGACACTATTTTTCCGGCGTATCAACAACATATTCATAGGCCCCCAAATCGGGTTTTCCATCTGCCAAACGATTATTCCCCAAACGGTCAAACTGATAGTGCTCTGCAATGCTTATATCTGCCTTATCACGCGCCAGGGACAAAGAATCAAGCGTAAAATCATAGTAGGCTTCTCCCTCATAGCTGATATTTCTAAACAAGGTACTGTCCACCTTCTCGCCAATATAATCGTCCATGGTCAGATATTTAATTTGGTTGAATTGGGGTCCGTTCAGCGAATCAGTTTGTATCATATTATGGGCAAATACACCGTTATACTGTTGTTCAAAGGGCGTAAAAAGTCCGAATTCACTACGTCGTGTTCCGGCTATGATACAGTTGTAGAAAGTCGATTGCATGGGTGATGTTTTCCCCACATCATTGAGGCACACCGACACTTGGTCTTGACGGGTAGCGGAGTGAATAGCGATGGTGGTTCTTGAGAAATAGTTGGCAATGGTGTTGTGTATGAAGGTGTGTTTTCCTCCGGCCATGTACACACAATAGCCTGCACAATTAGATATTTCTGTATTCACCGACGTGACATCTGCATTTTCTGCAGCCAAACCATAGCGACTAAAATTGTGTATTTTACAATTCTCCAGCAGCAAGGTGGGTTGGGACGACAGCGTTCCCACCACTACCATTCCATCTATGCCACTATTGATCTCCACATGTTTCAACGAATGATTTCCTTCCGGATTGAGCAGCCAGATTCCTCCCCATTGACCATCGACAAAGTCATAAGAGATGTTCACAAAAATATCATCCAGCCGGTCGGCCTTCATCGTGATGGGAGCATCTTTCGTCCCTTCTGCTTTCAGACTCCCTTTCACCAAGAGTCGCGCGTCACGATGATAGTAAAAACGACATCCGGGATTCAGCGTGAGCGTAACGGCTGAGTCAACCACCAAATCACCATACACGAGATAGGGCAGCACACCCGAAAGTGTCGTATCTGAGGAGAAAGTATAATCACGCAGCACCTCCATATCTTGCCCATAAGCCTCAAGCCTTACCTCCTGTTTCTTTCCATTATAAGCAAAGATGATCTCATCCTCCACCAAGATTGGAGCAGCCTGATTAAGCGGATCCACCGTCACCTCCACAAATATAAACAAACTGTCCTTTGCCGGAAGTTCAATCCCCGTCACTTGATGTTCTGCATTACTCATTCCGTCTATGTTCAAACGAAAATACGAAGAACTTCCTCCCGCCAAACGAATATAATCTAAATAAATCGCTTTTTTATTAAAATTTCTCACGCGCACCTGCGCCGTAGCACTCCCGATAGAGGTAAACACCGTGTCAAAGCGCACCGTGTCCACAGAGAAAGAAAGTTCCATGGAGGGGTCATCCGAATAGACCTCCTGACACGAAGTAACACACAGACTGCCCATCAGCAGCAGAGAAAGCACTATGTAAAAAACACTACGTTTCATTCCATCATCTTAACCATGCAAAGGTAAAATTTATCTCTTACATGAGCAAACAAGAACTAAATCCTTAGTGGCTGATCGCTAATAGTGATTACCCTTAACGAGTTACGCACAATAAAGAAGGGATGCTACTCCACAACAGAGCTGCATCCCTTAGTGTATCTCAACAAAGACCGAGGCTTAGTTATAATGACCGGTCCAAGTTAATTTTTCTGAAGTAAAGTTACTGAAAGTCAAGTCAACATCCCATGTATATGTACCATTTTCATTGGTTTTGATAACCACTTTACCACCGGTCACATAAGAATAAACATCCTTGTCAGTGTAGTCAGTGCCATATTGACCCTTGCCCGGATGAGACATGCGGAAAGAGCCCATAGGAGCATGTTGACCTCCTGTCATTTCTTCCATACCTGCTGCACCATTATATCCACGGCAAAGACTTCCGAAAGGAACAGTGCTACCTGCAGGAGCATTTGGGTCTGATGGATAATAAGCAATGTTATAGGTTCCATCAGCTGGAAGTTTGTTACGTTGTTGCTTAGAAACAATGTAAATCATGTAAGCAGTACCTCTACTCATTGTGTATTGATAAGCCTTTTGTCCACCTAAGTCAATTTCTTGGCGCTCAAAGTCAGTCTCACCTTTTGTGAAAATAACGTTAAAGTTGTAGGCCTTGATACCAAAATTATCATCTTCAAACTCGGTTAATTGATAAGTGAGTTCTTCAGCTTGACCCGGAGTGGGCGGAGTTTGAATGGAATCATTGCCGTCAATTGGACCTGGAGGATTAGGCTGACCATTACATGCTACAAAAAGCATAGCTAATGCAAAGAAAAATAAATGTTTTTTCATAAAATGTATATTTTAAAAAAGTTAAATGTTTCAACGAGACAAAAATAGGTATTTCCAACGAAACTCACAAACGATAAGGCTTCTTTAAGGATTTCTTAACTAAATAACAAACCTTGAAAATACATCCACAACACATATCTCACAAACTTACCTGCC
>JAEIGA010017302.1_pt1 | contig 10978 bp, 8 predicted proteins | sample 9270691 | NCBI WGS metagenome assembly JAEIGA01 (sample SAMN17057246, study PRJNA624740) | gut metagenome | biome: biome; isolation source: fecal sample | host: Bos grunniens | place: China: Xizang | collected 2019 | reverse complement strand
TTGGATATCGAAGCCGTTACATCTCCCTGATTGTCAAACACAGCAAGCCAGGTACCCAGGCCGTCTTCCGTACGCCTGATATACTTTGTGTTGACTTTCTTCTTTTTCAGCCTTTCCAGAACATCCGTCGAAATACCGCTTTCATCTACAACACTGATAAATGTAGGTTTCAGATGCAGATTGGCAATATCCTCCGCAACATTTCTGCTGACACCGCCATGAACCTGTACGACCCTTCCGACATTTCTGCCTCCGGGAATATATTGTGAGAGCGGATATCCTTTAATATCCACAAATACTGCGCCAAATACAGCAATTCCCATGTTACCGTCCCCTTTTTACTCAAACAATGATAACAGGAACACCCTCTGAAAAGTAAAAAAAAAGAACATAAATCACAAAAATATTAATTCGGTTACCGAAATATATTGACAGCATTTCCTGTTATGCTATATTTAGTTCGGTTACCGAATTAAAAAGAAGGTATAGGAGGTATAAAAATGAGAGAACTTACAGTCAATGAACAGCTGTTCCGCAGGCTGATGCACTTACAGAGAAGAATGCGCATGAGCATGCCGGGACCCCGTCATCCCGAGGGACCGATGAACGAGAACCGTCCTCCTGAGGGCCCGGAAAACTGCCACCGTCCGCCGATACACAGACGCCCGCCTCTTGCCAGGGAACATCTTCTGCTGACCATCTCATCCAGAGAAGGCATTCATCAGAAAGAACTGGCAGAGATGATGCACGTCAATCCTTCTTCCATGTCTGAATTCATCAATAAACTGGAAGACGATGGATACATTGTCCGCAATGTCGATCCCGAGGATAAGCGTGCAACTCTGATCTCCCTGACTGAAAAAGGGAGTGCCCGCGCAGCAGAGATCCGTGATGAACGTGAAGCCCGCTTCAATGATCTCTTCGGTGCACTGACTGAAGAAGAAAAAATTCAGCTCAACGATCTGCTCGGCAAGATCATCGGAAACAAAGAGCATCGTCACCATCACAGACACCACAGACACAGCGAAGAAACAGCAGATTAATCTGCTGATACAGCAAGGAGGAGACATATCTCCTTTTTGTTTTTCTGCTGACTACAGGTCTTTTTGATCTCATGTCATGCAGCAGAAAAATCCCCCGGAAACAATGTCCCGGGAGATCCATTCTGTCTGTTTATTCAGATGCTCTGTCCCTGCATGTATATACTTTTGTACCTGTACATGTATAGACAGCTGTTGCTTTTTCATGGAAGGTTCTGCTTTCCTTCTTGGAATCCAGATAAGTGAATTCACCTTCTTCGATCTTGAAGACGGTCATATCCGCTTTCATGCCTTCTCTCAGTTCTGTTTCCTTGTCTTTGATACCCTGGAGCTTAACCGGTGCGGCGATCGTCTTGTTCAGGACCCACCACCAAGGCTTCTGTGTCAGTCCCCTGACTTTCGTCATAACAACGCCAATGTTGAATACCGGACCTCTGACATTTCCGCCATGAAGATCACTGGAGATCGTATCTGTGAAGAAGCCGGCTTTCCAGGCAGTTTCAGCTGTATCATAGCTGTATGCATTTGTTCCATGGGACAGGTCGAAGATAACACCTCTGTCTCTACCATCAAGCACGCACTGCTTGATGTTTCCTTCATCATCAACGACTTTCATAACTTCGCTGTTTCCAGCAAGTGTATGGCAGAGGACATCACCCTTTTTCAGGTAAGTAAGCAGTTTTTCGACACCTATGCGGCTGCGCGGTGCATGAACGGCGATCGGCATATTCAGTTCGTCTGCCAGAGACCTGAGCTGTTCCATAACATATACAGGATCATAGCAGAACTTATCATCGATCCTTGCTTTAAGTCCAAGCAGTTCATGTCTGTATTTATTCGCGATCTCGATCACCTTTTCACGGTCAATATCTTCCGGTCCGTCGAAGTCGGTACGGTTTGCTGTTCCGCCGCAGCCTCTTTTGGAAATGTTCAGATATGACATAAAACGCAGATCTGTACGCCAGAGGATCGTCTCTCTGTACTGTTCATAGTTTTCCGGACCAAGTGAACCGAGATCCAGCGCATAAGTAACTCCCTGCCTCAGCAGATCATCCTGCGGGCTGATACCGCCTTTGCCCTCTACAAAATTGGCGAAATGACAATGTGCATCAAGCCATCCGACAGAGACATACATACCCTCGGCATCGAAGACTTCCGCTTCTTCACTTTCAATATTTTCAGCAATCTTAGTAATGATGCCGTCTTCTACAAGGACATCAGCTTTCTTTTCTTCCCCGTTCAGGATGGAAAGAACCGTACCGTTTTTTACTACATATTTTTTCAGCATATTAGTATCCTTTCGGTGTCATCTCTGTCAGATTCATGACTGCTGTTCTGACATGATCAGTCACTTTAAATTGGTTTTTTCGATCAGAATGCAGGGAATACTGTCATTGTAACAATAACAGATGCGATGCAGATGATCAGTGAAGGCAGCCAGCCCATCTTGAGCAGGTCTTTCTGGTCATATCCGCCGAAGCCCATCATCAGAGGTACTGTAGCTGTAGCGGAAGGTGTCAGGAAGGCTGTCAGGCATGCTGCAGACAGGAGGATCAGCGGTCCTACCGGGTTTGCGCCGAGCGCTTTGCAAGTCAGGATAGCGATCGGACGGAAGATGTTTCCGACTGACTGGTTCTGCATGAACTGTGTCAGGATGAACGGGATGACGAAGAATGCGCCGCCGATGATATAGCTGTTATGTGTTCCGCCGAGTGCTTTTGCCAGTCCGTCACCGATCAGGTCACCAAGTCCGCATTCAACCATTGCGCCGCCTACAGACAGAGCCGCGATCAGCATCAGTACGATCTGGAAAGGTACAGCATTTGTAGCTTCTTTCGGTTTCAGGACGCCAAGGGCAACTTCCAGTGTAGCGCCTGTCATAGCGACCTGCCAGTTATCAAGATGCAGTTTGGAAGAGAATACCAGTCCGAGTGTTGTCAGGATGAACAGGAAGTAGCCGAGGAATTCTCTTGTCGGATCAAGCGGTTCTTTTTTCGCTACAGACTTGCCTTTTCCTTCCATTCCCTGGATGGGTACAGAGGGCTGTTCCGGCGCGAACTTCGGAGCGATGAAGATCGCATATGCCAGGATGATGATAGCTGACAGGATACGGCCCTTAAAGGGATCCAGCAGCTGCATCTGATAATCTGTATAACCATAGGATTCCAGGTAACCGTTCTGGGTAGCGAAAGTTGCAGCACCGCCGCCGATCGGCAGAACACCTGCTGTACCGACAGCTACGAGACCAAGCGCGAAGATTACTTTGGAAGGACTGATATTGAATGATTCACAGCTTGCGGACATCAGCGGTGCCATGATCGTGAATACAGCAACCGGGCTGGGGATCAGGTTGCAGAGCAGGAATGTCATCAGCAGATAGCCTGCCATAACGACTGTGAAGTTTCCGCCTGCGATCTTATAAACCAGGTTTGAAAGTTTTGTGACTGCTTGAGTACGATTGAAACCTGCAGAAACAATGAACATACCTGTAATCAGAAGAACGTTGGCATTTGCGAAGTTGGCAAGAACGTTTTTGGCCGGTACGATACCTGACCAGGCTGTAAGAATGATCGCACAAAGCGCAACGACACCGTTCGTCGTGTTCAGCTTGCGGGCAAATACATAGCCGCCGATCATGAAGATGAATAAACCGAGACATAAGTACATCTGTGTTGTCATGTTGTTCTCCCTTCAACATATAAGTTATAACTTCAGGGATTGAAAAAGGCAGTTTTCCAGCCGAGATACTCCCCTTATCCTTTCGGTTTCAGCCTTTGATCCCCTTGATGTTACCGCTTACAATATAATCGTTTTTATACAAACAGACTAATAACATAAAAAAGCCAACTTATACGTTTTGTTTATAAGTTGGCAGGTTACTTCAATTGATTGTCAGATAAAACAGAACTATTTCCGCAAATACTTTTACATTTCCGGCCGGCAGTAATGGTTCCTCATTCAAACAGTGACAACCGGATATCTTTCCACGACTTCTGCTGGGCATCATGGATGATATCAGTGTCTTCATAATTTCCTATGAGGAAGGGCGAATGCACATCATGCGCAAGCATATTCTCCCTGACCTTCCTGGCGTCATTGTTCGCATAGCAGTACCTGCAGAGATGTCCGCAGCTGTCGTATGCGCCGATATCGCCGCTTAAATAGCAGACACACCCTTCCCTTGCAGGTTTGAATGACGGTACCTTCAGCTTCTGGCGGATCGCTTTCTCGTACACATCTAGAGTCATGCAGCCGCGGCAGTCCGCCCCGTATGGTGCAAGCAGATCCCCTTCCATGCAGGGCCTGACAGTCATGCCATGTTCGGCAGCAATCCGGATGATCTCCTTTCCGATCGTGATCCTGTCTGCAATTGAAACTTCCCTGGCTTCCGGATAATTCCGCTTCACTTTTTCATACAGATCGATAAAGCTGATCACCACTGTATTTGTATATCCTTCCAGCTCCGCAGCCATTGTCTTAAATGCCCGCAGGTGATACTCAGGTGTATATTTCTCATTCAGCAGGATCGGGTCATATCTCCAGCCGATGGAATCAATGCCAACGATATCTGAAAGCTTCCGGAAATCCTTCAGGATCTGGTGCTTGTCAGGTACATTCGGTTCAATATCTTTTCCGTATGGTGTGATCGTCACATACCAATACTGCCCGTAATCCTTCAGCAGATCCATATAGGGAAACATTCCTGCCGGATCTTTGCTGCAGAAGCCGATCACATCTACAACAGAAGGATCCAGTCTGTATCTTGTGACCGCTTCATGATGAAACGGATTTCTCACACATACGAATCCTTCCTTCAGCCTGTTGGCAAACCATTCCGCATAGAATGCCGGTATGTCAGTTCTCTGCCCTGTGTTGATGATCATAAAAAACCTCTGCTTTTCCAATATATCATAGCCGTCAACAGCCCATAAAACAGAATGCCGGAACTGCTTCCTGCAGTCCCGGCTGTTTCCCTTATTATTTGTTCTTTGCGTACTGATCGAACCAGTCGGTGATCTCCTTCAGTCTTCTGATCCTGTGCTTCGGCTTTCCGCTTCTGCTCAGTTCATGATTTTCCCCGTGGAACAGACACATACGTGCAGGTACTCCATGCATCAGCAATGCCTGCAGCATCTGTATCGCATCAGCCATCCAGCATCTGTAGTCCTCATCCGACTGGATAAACAGTGTAGGTGTCTTTGCCTTGTCCGCATATGCAAGCGGTGAATGAGCCCACATCTTTTCCGGACTGCTCCAGGGATCTGCCTGGATCGCGGAGAGGTTGTGGTAATAACCGATATCCGTTGTCAGGCACTTGGACAGATAGTTGGATATCGATCTCTGTGAAGCGATCGCCGCAAATCTGTCGGTATGTCCGACGATCCAGTTCGCCATGAATCCGCCGTAGCTTCCGCCGGTCATCGCAACGCGGTCCTGATCGATCTGAGGCACTCTTGCCAGCACCTGGTCTGTAAATTCCATCAGGTCATTGTAGTCCCTGACGCCGTAATTATCTCCGTAGATGTCCGCAAAGGCACCGCCTTTACCGGAAGATCCTCTCGGGTTGCAGAAGAATACGATATATCCCTGTGCTGCCCAGTACTGCATTTCATGGAAGAATCCTTCTCCATAGGCTGCCTGAGGTCCGCCGTGTACATCAAATACCGCAGGATACTTCTTTTCCTTGTCAAAGTCTGCCGGATAAAGTACCCATCCGTCGATCTCAACGCCGTCTTTATCAGTGAATGCAAAGTGTTCTGTTGAAGCGATCTCATGTTCATTGACATAAGCTTCATTGAAGCAGGAAAGCTTTGTAACGCGGCCGTCTTTCTTCATATAGACTTCCTGCGGTCTGTCTTTTTCCATGCCGAGGAAGTAGATCGGATCCGTACCGACAGCACAGCTTACGATGTTGATGTCATCGACCAGTGTTTCGATGTTTCCGCTCAGATCCATATGCCTGAACACGGAATGGTATCCGACTGTCTGAACAAAGTAGATGCCGTCTCCGCCGAATGCAGCTTTGCCTCCGCCGGCTATATCGCTTCCGACCCCACCCAGGCTAGGATCAGGTGCTGCCAGCAGATCAAATGATCCGTCAGAATTGCAGAGGTAGAATTTCGGGTTTTCAGATGAGCCGTATGTTTCTCCCGTAGCTCCAAGGAAGATCACCTGCTCACCGCTGAATACGGCACCGCTGATGTTATATTTATTCTCCAGTTTCACTTCAACGACACTGCTGTCCTTCAGGTCACGGATAAACAGCCTGGATTTCTGGGGATTCACTGTTGTAAACTCATTGCCCCAGTAAACGACTCTGTCTTTTGCGTCATTCACAGAGAAGCCATGAAGGTCAAAATATGTATCTGTCAGTTTTTCCTGTGTGTCTGCTGTTCTGTTTACAAGGAACAAACCTGCACGCAGTTTATTGATGACACCGCGGCCGTTGAACCAGAACGGCAGTTCATCAAATACAGAATAGTCTTTTTCTTCTTCCAGCTGTGCCAGTGCCTTTTTCTTCTCATCATCACTCATTGCCGAGAAATCAGGCAGGCTCAGATTGACGGATCCCTGTACCAGGAAGCAGTTATCTGACAGCGGATATAAACCGGAAGCCGCAAACGGAAGCACCATGTATTCACACGCTTCACCTCCGTTCAGGGAAATGCTGTTATATACGGTATACACAACTCCGTCCTTGGCAGGATGTGCATTCAGACGGTCACCGGGGAACAGTACGGTGTTCTCATCCAGGAAGCAGGGTGCTTTGCCGTTCTCGGATGCAGTAAGACGGAAGAATGCTGGTGTATGTGTTTCGTCATAAACCCAAATGTCTGTCTTATAAGAGTTCTTTTCCACGTCTCCTTCCGTTACAGTCACTGCAAGTTTCTTTCCCGAAGGAGAAAGAACAGGATCTGAAAGTTTTTTGATTTTCGCAAAATCTTCGATTTCTACCTTTTTCATGATCAGGTTCCTTTCTTATCATTACTCAGAATCATATCAAAAAATGCACCATTCAAGAAGGATTCCGCCTGAAGCGTTCCTGCCGAATGACTGCATTTTTTTGTTTGATCTATCATTTTTTCAGAGAAATACAGAATCAGCTAATCCAGCATACTGTTGAAGTAGAAATACCAGAACGTATCCTTGCCGTACTGCTCCCATAGCTTCCATTCTTCCATTGCGCGGTAGTCTGTTTCAGGATCAAGATCCCCGCCGAAATATGCTGTATTCATATCGACTGCGAAATTGACCATCTTCTCTTTTTGATCATCCGGGATATTCCGGTCTTCCAGCAGATAGCCGGTCTGTTCTCTTGTACGTCCCGTGAAGCGTTCATATGCAGCTTCCTGCTGGACATCCAGGTGATCCTTGCTGTAAACAGCGTTCCCTTCTTTGTCGATATTCAGTATTCCGTAACGCAAAGGATAGACACTCATACTGCCGGTACAGATATCCGTCAGTCCGTTTTCTTCGGAAACATGCTGAAGATGGGAATGACCGCTCAGATTCAGCTGTACGCCGCTGCTTCTCAGAACAGACTGTACCTGCGCAGCGTTGCTGATGATAAATCCATCTGCCAGCATTGAACTCTGCGGAAGAACATTCTGATGTGTTACCGAGATCACATGGATCCCGGATTCCTTTGCTTTTTTCAGCTGCAGTTCTGCCCACCTGAGCGTTCCCGCACTGATGGAATTCGGATCTGTTTCCGTGTTGCAGTCGAGTGCCAGCAGCCAGAGATCATCTCTCAGTTCATATACATAACTGAAGGAAGAACTGTCTTTGGACAGGGCCCCGTCCATGCCATACGCACTCATGACTTCACGGAACTCCTGCTGAGAGATCTGATCTGCTTTGAATATCGCATATCCCTCATATCTGGCCGCAAACCCATAGGCAATATCATGATTGCCCGGTATTACAAGAACTTTGATCCCTGCATCTCTCAGTTTATCCAGTTTTGCTTTCAGGTCCTTCAGACTGACCATCTCACCGTTGAATGTCAGATCACCGGACAGGACTACTGCGTCCGGCTTTTCATTCAGTACGGTTTCCACAAATGCATCAGCGATCTCTTCTGTATGTTCCGTCAGTTTACCGTCACCGGTTTCGATCATCTCGGTAAACAACGGACCGTAATCCGTGAGCTGCGGAGATATGTAATGAAGATCCGTACCGATATAAATGGTATAGTCGTCGCCTGCAGATTTCTTATCCGCTGTATCAGAACATCCGCATAACGATACCAGCATGACTGTCAGCACCGCCCTTTTAAACTTCTTCAGCATAGATCTGCACAAGTCTCAGCAGGATCTCTACATTCTTTTCCATGCTTTGAACAGGCACGTATTCAAATCTGCCATGCGCATTCTCATATCCTGCGCTCAGATTCGGACACGGCAGTCCCCTGTGTGAAAGTGCGGATCCGTCTGTACCGCCTCTGAATGCAAGCGCATGCGGTTCAACACCGCAGTCACTGATCGCGCGGATAAGATGTTCGACCAGGTACGGAACCTGATCAACTACTTCTTTCATGGAACGATATGTTTCATTGATCTCAAGTGTTACAACATTTCCGAATTTCCGGTTCAGTTCATCTGTTACCTTCTGAAGATATGCCTCACGATGAGCAAATTCGACAGCACTGTGATCACGTATGATTAGATGGATCTCTGTATGCTCGCATGAACCATTGAAAGAAGTTACATGGTAAAAGCCTTCCCTGCCGTCTGTATACTGCGGTTTTTCAAATGCCGGCAGCATATTCATGAATTCGGCACCGATATCCACGGAGTTGATCATGATGCCTTTTGCAGTTCCTGTATGTACACTTCTGCCGGTGATCGTAACTTTCGCCGCACTGGCATTGAATGTTTCATCCTCGTAGTATCCAAGATAATCGCCGTCAAGTGTATAGGCTGTCGGTGATCCGAAGCGTTCCAGATCCAGATCACGTGCGAGCCCGCCGACCTCCTCATCAGGCGTGAATGCCAGACAGATGTCTCCGTGCGGAATATCCGGATTTGCACACAGATATTCTGCCATCGTCATGATCGCAGAGATGGATGCTTTGTCATCACCGCCAAGCAGAGTCGTTCCGTCTGTCAGGACAAGATCCTGTCCGATATAGTTCTTCAGATTCGGAAAATCCGCAACAGTCATAACGATATTCTTTTCCTGATTCAGAACGATGTCCTGTCCCTGATAATTCTCGAGTACCCAGGGCTTGACATCCGTACCTGACGCGTCCGGTGCGGTATCCATGTGTGCTACAAGGCCGAGTGCCTTGTGCTCTCCTTCTGTATTGGCAGGGATCTTACCATACACAACACAGTATTTCTCATCCAGCCAGACATCAGATACCCCGATCTCTTCGAGTTCAGCTTTCAGCATCCTGGCCAGATCAAACTGCTTCGCAGTCGTAGGTCTTTCCGATACACCGTTTCTTGACTGTGTATCTACTTTTGCATAACGGATCAGACGATCCCTAACTTTTTCATAAAACTGAGTCATGAGCTTTTCCTTCTTTCACACAGCATTTTATCACAAGATATATGAAACACATTTCACAAGCATTTATAAATCGTCAAATGATCAGCATCCAAAATGATCATAAACTGCTGAAGCAAGCAGAATGAGTTACGTCCGCAAAAAAGCCGTACATTGTGTTCTGTACGGCGTAATCGTATTTGATTTCCGGCAGATCAGCGATCAAATCGCGAAGTCACCGTGATCGAAAATGACAGTTTCTTTTCCTTCTGCATCCGTACCGACGATATGCATGTCTTCGGTACCGATCATAAAATCAATATGGATCGTGGAATCATTAAATGTATATTTCGGATCAGACGGCTGCTGACGGCTCAGTCCCCTGCCCAATGCCAGATGGCACGATGCGTTCTCATCGATCAGTGTTGTGTAATATACCAGTCCGCTCATTGAGATCGGTGAATGGTATTCTACCAAAGCTGCTTCACCGAGATAACCGGCATTCTCATCCATTCTGACAAGTGCTTCCAGCATTTCTTTGCCTTCCTGTGCAAGTACTTCAACTACTTTTCCGTTTTCAAAGCGGAATCCGAAATTCTCTACAGCCTTACCTCCAAGCACAAGCGGTCTGGATGCGTATACCACGCCTTCTGTCCCGAACTTCTCAGGTGTTGTGCAGATCTCTTCAGTCGGAATATTCGGGGAGAACGGTACATAATTCTCCGGCAGTTTTCTTCTGCCCATACTGAAATATGACTCAGGTGTCAGGCGGACTGTCAGATCCGTTCCGTTGGATGCGGTATAGTGCAGTTTGACCAGATGCAGTGCATCGATCTTCTCACCCCGCACCTGCTTCATTCTCTTTTTCTCTTCCCATGTTGCGACAACATCGTTCGTTTCATCGATATTGCAGAGTTTCAGCAGGATCTTCCACAGTTCTTCCAGACGTTCTTCTTCCGGAATATGCTTCAGAATATAATCAGCCCATTCCTTAGTAGGGATCATGGCGATCAACCACTGGCAGTGTTTTTCCCTGCTTGCCTTGCGCATGACATTGCGGACAGCATCGATATGTGCAAAGACAGCATTTGCCTGTTCTTCCGGCAGATCTTCCATCAGCGCGGGATTCACGCCTTCCAGTCTTACAAAACACGCTCCCTGATCAAGGTATGTGCTGTTCTGCAGGATCTCCCACTCCTCCAGTCTGCGGACATCTTCGTCACTTCTGTATTTCGCCGCAACCTTCATGTTCGCTTCATCCAGATAATGAATGATGACATTTGAAGCTCCGAGTTTGTAGCACTCTTCCGCAAAAACCGGAGTAAAATACGCACCTTCCACACACGCCTCAACAAGCACAGGCTGTCCTTTCTGGACATTGAGCCCGACTCTTGCCAGTGTATAAGCGTACTTTCTGATCATTTTTTCCATATCCATAAATACAG
>JAEIGA010017301.1_pt1 | contig 10978 bp, 10 predicted proteins | sample 9270691 | NCBI WGS metagenome assembly JAEIGA01 (sample SAMN17057246, study PRJNA624740) | gut metagenome | biome: biome; isolation source: fecal sample | host: Bos grunniens | place: China: Xizang | collected 2019 | reverse complement strand
TGAGAAGACTGACCGCAAGGTTAACTTCTTCTATGGAGCACGTGCACTCAAGGAGGCATTCTACCTCGATGACTATCATGCAATCGAGAAGGAGTTCCCTAACTTCAAGTTCAACCTTGCGCTTGACAGACCGGATCCGGAGGCTGATGCAGCTGGCGTACCTTACGTAGCTGGTTTCGTTCACAACGTAATGTTCGAGACTTATCTCAAGAACCACGAGGCACCAGAGGATGCACTTTACCTCATGTGTGGACCTCCTATGATGGTCGGCGCGGTTGTAAACCTCCTCGACTCACTCGGAGTACCACCAGAGAACATTCTCTACGACAACTTCGGAGCGTAATCTCTGATATGATATAAAAAATGCTGGCTAAGGATTTTAGCCAGCATTTTTTATAACCTTGATTAATATCGTATAGGATCTTTGCTTGGACGGAAATGGCGAGGAGAGGTGTAGCCGGGAAGAGTTTTGTGCCACGTTCTCATCTGCAGAAGTGCCGCCTCTTTATTATAACCTGTTCCTTTAGGGTGAAGAACTCTTACTCTATCGTCAACCAATACAAGCATATTCCTGATACGCGCATAATGACAAAGTGCCAGATCCACTCCCCAACCGAACTTATTCAGCTCCACATCCATAGGCAGGACATCTGCAAGAACCTCACGAGAGGCCAGATGGAACCATCCTTCCTGGAAGTTCACCTTGCGTATACGTCCTGTGAAATGACAGCAGCTCTGATGCAAGGCACGTCCTCTGAATGAGATCCGGCAACTTGGCTGATATAGTGCCACATTTGTCGTTCTTGTTATATCCTTCATGGCAGCAACGAGCCTTTCAGTATGCTTCTCATCGATTTCAATATCGCTGGTTACAATCATAAGCCATCTGTAATCCTTCTCACAAAGAAGTTCGTATGCCTTATTCATCAATCCCGAATAATATATATTCGGCAATGTGACAGACAAGGGATGCGGACATGCAGGAGAACTCCCGCTATCCAAGATAACTGTATCAAAATGAGGGGAAAGCCTGTCTGCCCATTCAGAAGACTTTTCATTATCATTGTGATTGAATACACAGCAAAGTATCTTGTTTTCCATCTATTTAGAAAATTTATATCGTAACATAACCCATGGCAGCGGCTTCCATTTGAAAACCGGACGAGAAGGATCACCGCCGAATGTATTCAGATGCCCTACAATGGTAGCATATCTCTTTTTTGACTTCGAATATTTCTTTCTCACATATTCGACCGAATCCTTGAATGCCTTGGAAAGCTTTCCTTCTGAATGATGGTGACATTCAATTGATATAGCATGGGACTCCACTCCTGCCTGTTCATAGGCATTCATACAGAAATCCTCGACATACATATCAAAACTAAGATTTTCATCAAACCTCAAAGAATGCTGTCTGGAAAGAGATGAATGCAGTATAAGACACTGACAATCAAATGTATCCACCCGTCCTGCAAGTTCTTTACCACATATGACTGCAGCCTTTCCTCCTTTCTTGGAACTTTGATGAACCCTTCCTTTGATCACCATGACATCTACATTTTTCTTTTCCTCGACGAAGATGCCTATAGGTCCATATAGCTTATCCTTATCAAGTTTCATCAGGACATCAAGAAGATTCTCTTTAAGTTCCCAATCCTCATGACAGAGGACAATCCATCTGTCATCATCAATACCATCAAGGAAATCATTATAGAGACTGGTGACCGCCCTGTTCTCCACTCTATTATCACACATCACCAGTTCCGCACCATCAAAGCAGGGATTTTCAAGTACACATCGCTCATACATTGCAACATCCCTTACCACTGACGCGACTGAAACTTTTATCTTCTCCATACCTATACAATCTTTTGAAACCTCTCTGCTATTCTGACTATGATGACAGAATTGAACATCGCCGGCTTGTTCCATGCATAAGGAGGACGACAGACAGTCTGAATCATACGGGCCAGAGACGTCCATACATTCCAATCCCGTGCCTTCCTCTCAGTTACCAGTCTGATGGTCCTGGACCTCTTTTCAAGATGTTTTGTCCATCCGGCCTGCCTCCTTGACGGATCCTCGAATCTCGCCTTTATCCTTCCGAGATCGAAATATCCGAAATGGAAGAGATACAGACCTTTTCCAATATGGAAATTATGTCCCTTCACCCTGTGGAATCCCCTTCCCCATCTGACCGGTTCAGCGATCACACATGGCTTTGTATAACGTGTCGAAAGTCTTGCATAATGACGCTGCTCAAGGAATGGCAGATCTGAGGAGATATCAGATTCCTCTCCGGTATGTTGGCCGACATCCACTCCAAGCCCTGAAATCGATACATTTATGTCGGTCTTGGAAAGATATTCCACCAATGACATTCCCAATTCAGGATCAACGATAAGAAACTCATCTGCGTCCGTACCAATAACGAGATCATATCGTTTGAGAAGATCTGCGGCTGTTTCCGACAGGAAATCCAGTCTGCCCTTTTCTGCCTCTACAACCTGTCCTGGAATCTTATCCACAGCTATGACTGACACTCCGTCACACCAGTCGGGAATCTCCTGATCCTTGCCATCAAGATACACATACAGATTTTCCTTTCCAAGCTGTTCTCCATAGTATGCCACCCACTTCCTCAGGTAGAACTCATCATTTCTGACCATTGTCAGAGCACAGATCTTCTTACTCATACAGATTAATCTATATACTTATATATAACCTTTCTTACTATATCTGACACCAGCTTTGCAGCATCGGTGGCAGCTTCCATGGTCTCTGCTATATTCTTGAACTTTATGACATCGATTGCGTTCTCTTCGTTTTTGAAAATGAAACCGATGTATTCCTCATACGCATCATCTGCTGCATGTTCGAGCTCAGTTATACGTTCACACTGGAGAATGATCTGAGAATAGTTCTTCTTGAGATCTCCGAAACAAGACAGGAGCTGCTTAATGGCATCTGTCTGCGCAAACAGGTACTGGGCAAGGTCAGAAAGCTGGGAATCAACTCTTGAAGGATTATACAGATGGAAAGACTTGGCTGCATCATTGATATGATCCAGAAGTTCATCCAGATGCAGGGCTATTGTCTGTACATCCATTTTTCTGATATGCAGAGTCAGTCGTTCCGACAGCTGTTCATGAAGTTCGGTCAGGATTGCGTCTCCCTGAACCTCACAGGCCTTGATCTCCTTTTCAAGTCTGCGCCATTCGGCTGCATCTGTAACCTCGGTCATCTCACAAAGAGCAGCTGCAGCCTGCTGGATATAACCTGTCTGCTGTGCAAAGACCGTAATGTAGAATCTCCTTTTCTCGACGAAATTCTTAAAAATTCCTAATCCTTTCATAAGTATATTTCAGATCAATTCCTCAAATATATGATTATTTTTTCTGACATCATAGCAAAAGCCTGCAAGCAGACTATCAAAAGAATTAAAAATAAATCTTTATGTCTGTAAAATAAATCTTTGAAATATAAAAAAGATAAAAATCTGAAGAATCTTTTTTTAGTTCTTGCAATGATACGGATCCGGCGGGATAGATTTGCAGCAAAAAGATGAAACGTCTGATGGCTATAGTCTATACCATTCTCGCATGCGCAGCTTACTGCAATGGTCAGAAGCATCATATCGGCACCGACCTGGTTTCCGGCATCTGTTCAGGGGCCATAGAGCTAAGGGTTTCACATAGCTTTGCTCCACACTGGTCAGCCGGGGCAGATGTATGTATAAACCTCGGTACTATCATAAAGACAGTGAATGAAGTGACGCAGGCGCATGAGGATGCATTAAAAGACAGCGGACAGACCATTGGAAACGTCAGGAAAGCGAAAGACTTTTTAAGAGAAATATGTATCCATACGGAATACTGGCCCATAAGTCCTTTCAACGGTCCGTCAGTATGCATAGGAGGGCGGATCAGGGACACAGGGACACCGGACATGACTGTCGGCGCAGGATATTCGTTCAAGATTGTCAAGGGTCTGGGTGCAGACATCAGGTACATGTGCGGCATCATAGAAGCATGTACAATAGGGAAACTGCCATCAGATGGCATTAAAGCAGGAATATATTATGTGTTTTAAAGTACTCGGAGAAATAGGCCGGAATGTCTTAATCCATTTCTTTTTCAGCACACACGCATCTATAAAAGTGATTCTGTCGAATCGTTCTTTGCCCAGATTGTCGGGCTGCTTACATGTTATTGTTCCGGCCTTGATTTGCGGATGCTCAGAGGAAATCCTTCAACAGGAACTTTTGTCGACACCACTGACGAAGACTTCATTGACCCCGTCGGTAAGTATGAGGGAAAGTACTCTGGACATCTTTACGTTCGACAACGACAGATACAGACGCCTGGATGCATATCAGAGAATGGAAAGCATCAGGTACGGAACCATCGGAGTGTCCTCTACGAGTGGAGAGAAGATTTTCTTCCTCTGCCTCAACGGGCAGAAGAGCAGGTATGACTGGAGCATGATATCATCATATCAGTCACTCCAGGATATATATTGTGATCTCGAGAAGGAAACACATCTCAGGCAGACGATGACAGGAGAGATACGTGACACAGCCGGAAAACCTGCGAAATCAGTCAGCATCTCACCCGTTTCGAGCCAGGTAAGCATCGAGACCCTGGAATACGACTTCAGCGGCACGCCATATTCCGGATCATCAATCACAGATATGAAGGTCTATCTTACAAATGTAAGCGCATCATGCCCTCTTGTCTATACAGACGGATACAGGCCGAACAGGATCATCAACACCGGCGGGCTCAACCCCGATGACGTAAAAGCATTCACAGATCCGGGAATAATCGTACAGGATGTGGCCGACACTCCCGGAATGCAGGCAACAGATCCGGGCATAAGCCTGCTATGTTATCCTAACCCGGCAATAGAGGAAAGTCCCGGAAGTCCCCACACAAGACTCGTGATAGAGGGAGTAATCGATTCACAGGTATATTACTGGCCTGTCACTATCAACAAAGGTAAAGGTATCGGACGTGGAGAACATTATATTTTTGACATCTTGATCAGAAGGAAAGGGGTTGCAGATCCGGACACTCCGATTGATGATGCAGGCGTTAACATCAGATTAAGGATTAAGCCATGGACAGAAAAAGAAGGATACTCAGTCGGTTTTTAAGTCTGCTGATATCTGCATCGCTCATTTGCGGGTGTCTGAACACAGAACATTCGGAAAGCACAGCAGATGTAAGAATTACTATAGGCGACACCTCCATGATAACCAGAGCGGACATGCCGGATGAGGATAAGATAAGCGATATCAGCCTTATGATCTTCGACACTTATGGAATGCTTGAAAAGAGCATATACCTTCAGGGAGGACTGCAGACCTGTAATGTAAGTCTTTTGAAAGGCACGACATACTCCATTTATGCCTGCATCAACTTCGGATAGGAAGTAAAGGTAAAAAGGACAGAAGACCTGAGCGACATAGAGTATTACTTAGCCTACCCGGACGAATATCGCGAAGGTATGCCGATGACAGCATCCCTACAGGATTTCCCGGTAAGCAAAGACTGTGACCTCACTCTTGAAGTCGAGAGACTGATGGCACGCATAAGTCTGAAGATGGACAGGAGCAGGCTTTCAGAAGGAGTAAATATGGATGTAATAGGAGTGCGGATCGGAAACTGCCCCAAGAAGGTCAGTCCTTTTACACCCAACCGCATAACAAGTGAGGACGAATGTTTCAAAGTGGGATTCAGACATGATGATTTCACATGTGATCCGCTGAATCGCAGAGACTCTTCAGGCAGAAGTGATGAATTGTCTGTATATATGCTGGAAAACATTCAGGGACAATTCTCTGCAGAAGGTATTTTCTCCGATCAGGATAAAGTATTCAGGGATGAAGATCCAAGAAGACAGGTCTGTTCATACATAGAAGTAGAACTTGACTATATTTACAGAGATCTGGCGAGCTTGAGCAAGCCGCTTGTCTACAGATTCTATCTTGGGGAAAGTCTTGACAATCTCGACGTAGAGCGCAACAGTCACTACCACATCACTATTACACCCGAAGACGACGGTCTGAAAGGAGACGGATGGAGAGTGGACAAAAGCGGAATCGGCTATACAGGAGAGCCGAAGCTCATACAATATCCGGATGATTACATCCGAGGCGACATCGGAGACATTATCCACATAGGCTGCACCTTATATCCTCCGGACACCCCGTTTGACGTAGGACGGAAATACCTGGAAGATGACAAGGCGGAAGGTATATATGACTATGTCATAGACGAAGACGGACATGGGGTCACATTGACACTGACCGGTCCTGGTACCGGTCTCATATATATGGAAGCCGGAGAGCCGGTCAATGACGCCGCATTATTTTTTATTGAGGTGAATCTATAGATACTTTGCCGTATGGGACTCTTTGCATGAAAGAATCTTTTCAGGAGTGCCGGCATAGACCAGATTTCCGCCCTCGTCACCTGCTTCAGGTCCAAGGTCAATCACCCAGTCTGCCGCTCTCACTACATCCAGATTGTGTTCCACCACAACGATTGTATGCCCTTTTGCCAGCAATGCATCAAAAGACTTGAGAAGCTTCTCCACATCATAGAAATGAAGACCTGTAGTAGGCTCATCAAAGATGAAAAGAATCTTCTGCTGCTTTGACGGCTTGGTTGCCGCATCATTCAGAGAAAGGAAATATGCCAGTTTCACACGCTGGCTTTCACCACCAGACAATGTACTGCTGCTCTGTCCAAGCTTGATGTACGACAATCCCACATCAACCAATGGCTGAAGTCTCTCTGCTATGCGCTTTGCAGTAGGGTCATCCTGTGAGCCGAAGAAGGCGATGGCCTCATCCACACTCATGTTCAGGATGTCATCGATATTCTTTTCCTTATACTTGACCTCAAGGATATCCGGCTTGAACCTTCTTCCTCCACAGGCCTCACAGACCATGGACACATCTGCCATGAACTGCATTCCTATCTTTACAAATCCCTCACCCTGACACTCCGGGCAACGTCCGCCATCAATGTTGAACGAGAAATGCGACGGAGTGTAACCGTTCATCCTGGCGTACTGCTGGTCGGACAGAAGCTTTCTGATATCATCATACACCTTCAGATAGGTCACGGCGTTTGAGCGAGAGCTCTTTCCGATAGGATTCTGATCTACATACTCCACCTGGGTAATTCGGTCAAGGTTGCCGGAAAGACCACGGAATGTACCGGGCGCCGCTCCTGACTGATTCAGATGTCTGTATATTGCAGGATATAGAATATCTCCCACAAGGGATGACTTTCCACTTCCGCTGACGCCTGTTACAACTGTCAGGACTCCGAGAGGGAATGTCACATTTATATCCTTGAGATTATGCTCCATGGCACCTTCCACCTTGATGGAATAATCCCATGTACGCTTCGTTCTCTTATATCTCTCCCTTTCTCCTGCAAGGTACTGGAGAGTCAAGGACTTATCATGTTCTTCCGGACTCACATAGTCTCCTATAACTCCTTGATATACAATCTCTCCGCCATACACACCGGCTTTAGGGCCTATATCTATCAGAAGGTCTGCAGCACGCATGATTTCTTCATCATGTTCAACGACGACAACTGTGTTTCCGATATCACGAAGCTTTTTAAGAACGCTTATAAGTCGCTCCGTATCGCGTGGATGCAATCCGATGCTCGGTTCATCCAGAATGTAGAGCGATCCTACGAGTGAACTGCCAAGAGCAGTCACCAGATTGATTCTCTGGCTCTCACCGCCTGAAAGGGTGTTAGATGTACGATTCAGTGTAAGATAGCCTAATCCCACATCCTGAATATATTTCAGACGGGACTTTATCTCATCTATAGCTTTGGATGCAATCTTTCTGTCATGATCATCCAACTGAATGTTCTCCAGAAAATCAAGAAGATCAGTAACATTCATGCACAGAAGCTCATGAATATTCTTCCCGCCGACCTTCACATAAAGGGCCTCCTTACGAAGCCTGCTTCCTCCGCACTCCTGACAAACAGTCTTTCCGGAATAACGGCCGAGCATATACTTGTACTGGATCTTATATCGGTTCGACTCCACCCATTTGAAAAACTCGTTGAGTCCTATGATGGATTCCTCTTCAGTAGGACCGGCATAACCCTTCCAGATAATATCCCTGACTTCCTGCGACAGATTGCAATATGGCTCGAAAATAGGGATATTGTGTCTGGCTGCATTCCTTACAAGCTGATCTTTGAACCAACCCATCTTGTCTCCACGCCAGCAGGCAATGGCTCCGTCATAAATCGTCCTGCTCTTATCCGGTACGACAAGGTCTTCGCTGATACCGATAATCTTACCCAGACCTCCGCAGACAGGGCATGCACCAAGAGGGCTGTTGAAACTGAAAAGATATTCATCCGGTTTTTCGAAGGTCATTCCGTCAGCTTCGAATCTGCTGACAAACTTCCTCAACTCATTCCCGGATGTATTTACGTCATTCCCGGATGTATTTACGTCATTCCCGGCTTGACCGGGAATCTCCCTCCTCACCAGCACAGTACCATCGCCCTTCTCAAATGCGATATCAATCGACGCATGCAACCTGGTACGGAGGTCCTCATCATCCTTCTTCGGCTCACGAACTCGGTCTATGAGAAGATAAAGCTCAGCAGGATAATCTCCCTCGTCAGCCCTTCTCATGACTTCTTCAATTCTGATGACCTTGTCCGTAAAGAATCTTGTATATCCTTCCTCCTTCAGCTGGAGCATGAGTTCTACCTTATCTTCGCGGCTGCCCCACTTCAGATCAGACAGGATGTACGATGTAGAGGCTGGTTCCTCGAAGATATAAGCCATCACATCATTGACTGTATGGCACTTCACTTCCTCACCTGTAACGGGAGAATACGTCCTGCCGATACGAGCGTAAATCATTCTGAGATAGTCATATATCTCAGTACTTGTAGCTATGGTAGAGCGAGGGTTGCGGGTATTCACCTTCTGCTCGATAGCAATTGCAGGCGGTATACCCTCGATAAGCTCCACATCAGGCTTTGACATCCTTCCGAGGAACTGTCTCGCATAAGATGACAGACTTTCTGCAAAGCGGCGCTGCCCTTCCGCAAAAAGGGTATCAAAGGCCAGGGAAGATTTTCCCGAGCCTGAGATACCCGTAACTACTACGAATTTTCCACGAGGGATTTCCACGGTGACATCCTTGAGATTGTTCACCTTGGCCCTGTGTATTATGATTTTTCCTTCTTCGGTCATTTAATATTCTCCGTAAACCTAAAACCAGAAAAGAGCCATCGAAGCATCTTTTGAGGACACATTGCTGACAGTAACGTTCAGGCATGTCTTCCTGTCAAGCTTCATCGTCTTTCGGCGGGATGGCTTTCCTGTCTTTTCCTCAATCAAGTCTTCCTGAGTAATAAGATGTACGTTTGATGTAGCATCATATACCTTCATAGTGACAAATGCATTCGGTTCTGCAACAACAAGCAGGTCCAGAAGTCCTTTTGGCACATTAATCCTGAAAGTCATACTTGAATTCGCCTTTATTGCAAAATGGTGCTGTCTGAAACAGTTGCCCAGTCCCTTATTACCAGCCTTATGAAGTTCATTCCACTCATCCAGAAGTTCTTCTCCTTTTTTGAAAACCCCATCCTTGGTTTCCAGCAAAGTCTTGAAATATTGTGGAATATATATCATATGTCCTTCAAGCGGAACCTTATATTCATCACCGGAAATCAGTTCGACATCTGATTCCGAATATACAAAAGAATTACGCTTTTGGAAACCTTCCAACCTGTGATATCCCTGGGTTACACTTCTTTCACTACCCATACCGTTTCTCAGCGAAAGACATATTTTCTCCAGCTCCATCATCTTTTTTGACGGAGTCTGCGCATATGCATTCACATTCAGAATAAATATGGAAGCAAATATGATAACCAGATACTTCATTTATTATAGATAATCTACAACTTTATAACCAATCTGAAACCTATAGTTCCATTTGCCTCGGTAGAAACAGCCCTGTCCCTTGCTGTAACCCGACACTGCCTTGCAGGAAGATCATAACTTCCACCTCTCACCACCTTGTTATCTCCATAATCTCTGTCGGAATCCGAATACAGACGGTAGTTGTCCTGACAGAATTCAGCTACGTTGCCGCTCATATTGAACAGGCCCAGATCATTTGAGTCTTTCCACCATGCTATACCATCTCTGTGGCGAGGCATAGGAGAGTCGACCGAATCAAGGTCCGTCCATGCTACGACTGCAGGGTCATTATTTCCGGAATACTTAAAGCTTCTTGAATATTTTCCACCAGCTGCAGCATACTCCCATTCCGACTCAAACGGGAGACGGCATTCAACTCCAAGAAGATTGCTGAGACATGCTGTAAACTTCTGAATATCTGTCCATGAGATACCAGTTACAGGCATAGTCATCTCATCTGTTGATAATCCATCAGAAGATAAATTCATAATACCGTTCCATTCTGCCACAGACAATTCATATTTACTTATATAAAAATCGTCTACTGACATCCTGTGTGCCGGCATTTCCTGAATACTTACATCATGGTCCACAGTTCCGTCTGTCTGAAGGCTGTCCGCTCCCATGACAAACTCGCCACCTTCTACAAATATCATATTGGCAAGTATAGAACTCAATGCCTCTGCCTGTCTGACACTTATCTTGCCCCGCTCAGCCTGCCCGAAACTTTGCCTCAATCCTTGTGAGACAGTCTTGAATTCCAACAGGTTCTCCAGATAATCCTTAATTTCACAGACGTGTCTTTTGTAGAAAATATGCTTCTGAGAAATATATTCTTCACACTGCGATACAGTAGTACATCCTTTATACGCCGAGTGATCTTTTAAATAAAAATAAACTAACAACAGCGGTACAGCAACTATCAATCCTGACAGCAATGTCCTAAATCCTGATACGAATCCAGCTATCCTGCAGTTAG
>JAEIGA010017300.1_pt1 | contig 10979 bp, 11 predicted proteins | sample 9270691 | NCBI WGS metagenome assembly JAEIGA01 (sample SAMN17057246, study PRJNA624740) | gut metagenome | biome: biome; isolation source: fecal sample | host: Bos grunniens | place: China: Xizang | collected 2019 | reverse complement strand
TGAACATCCTTCGGAGCACGTTCCAACATATATGGTAAGAAACGTATGAAGGTTTCGTCTATCTTCTTTCCGGCTTGGTTTTGTTGATAAAGCCATTGTATCAATGCCGCATCCTTACCCAGTGTAGGTGTGTACAAGGTTACGGTCTTGTTAGGCAAACCGTAGTCTTGTGGGTTCACACGCCATACCATCTTATCAGCATCCCAACAGTTCTCTACCACTTGGTCGTCAGGGAACTCATAGAACAAGGTATCAGGTTTTAATGAATATTGTATCGTCTCACCACATTCTGTACATTCGTCATCGAACTCAATCTTATTCTCGCCACGTGTGAATGTATATTGGTGAACCTTCATGATGAACCAGAACCTATCCCAACTGTTTATCTTTTCCCAAGATACCTTTCCGTATTCGGATGTAACGCTAACACAAGTCTTTATAATTTCGTTCATTACGTTATTAACTGCGGCGAGGTTCTCCTCATCGATGCTCGCCCAGTTGCGTATGGCTAGAACGGTTGCGGGTTTGACACGGAACTGCCAATCAGCGGGGTAGAACTGAGCACGGGTACCCATCTCGTATTTATCGATAGGTATCCAACCGTTTCCGATGGTATTATCCTCCTGTTGTGTGAAGTCCACTCTACGAACCTTATCAATCATGTCGTTGAAGTCTTTAACCTCCTCGCTATCTTTTCCTTTTTCCATGTAACGCAATTTTTGTGGAGTTTCTATTACTTCATATTGCTCCTCTGTAGCCCCGATATCACCAATATGTTGCTCCATTGTTTCTTCAAAATTACTCATAATATCATATATAAATTTTATTTTCTATATAAATTATAATTTTTAACGATAAACTTTTAAGTGTAATGGAAAAAATTATACTTTTCTTTTAATTTTTTTTTCCTTCCGTTTATCTATATATGTGTAAAACATAGATAGAATTATGAACGTAAAGAGAGAACTGTTAAGAAAGAAACTTGAGCTTTTGATGGCTCGCCACGAAATACGGATGGAAAACGTGCGGGTAGGAACAAAATACGGTGTGAAGTACTACATCTGCTTAGACGGTAACAAGCTAACGCTGTGCGTAAATACCTACGATGAACCTATAAAGGTCGGTTCGGGAAAGCTGGTAAAGGAGGTGGATAACATGATAACAGACCACAACGTGGATATGTTACTAAGAATGTGTGAAACAGTGAAAATGTTGGATAATAGTCATTATGGCATAAAATAGGAGGTAAATATGAAACTAACAAAAATTGAATATATTAACGATAGACTTTACTCGGGTTGTGGAGTGGTAAAAATCTCAACGTATTTTGAAAAAGAGATACCCATCGTTATGGGTTCGGAACAACAGAGATGGGGGAAGTTGTTTTATGACCTGTTAAGGAACGCCGGTATTTGGTGTCCAGATTTAGCATATTCGGCTGGCATTAGGATATCTACAACTAAAGCCGCAGACGCTGAACATAAGTATAAGCTACGTTTTTCATTCATATCTGGGAAGGGCGAACCAAGGGATAGCGTAGAGATAGAGGTCTATCGTTTCAGTGACGGTTCGAGCCAAGTCAAAATCGATGGAGTTGTTAAACATGAAAAAGTAAGGTTTATATAGTTTATGGAAAAGCGATATGTTATCGAAGTATTGAAAAAATACGGTTATAATACAGCGGTTTGTTTTGATGGTAAGAACTATAGGTATTATAAGAATGTTGAAAGCTATGCCAAGTCGGTGTATGCCGACTTTACCGTGGATGGTCTGTCCATTTGTGCGGAGTTCGGAAATAACATGACGAAACAAACCAAGATATGTTCGGGTGTCTTTGACTATAAAAACGATACGGAGGATAATTTGGTGTGGTTGTTGGATAAGTTTGAGATATACTAAAAAAGACCTACCAAAATGAGGTCTTTTTTGTTGAATTTACATATTATATTTTATCTAAAATATGTAAAACCTCTTTGTGTAAAGAAACTATAGTCTGACGTAAATCATCGTGTTCACGGTAATTCTTTTCAAAACAAATTTTCATACCATCATAAAGATGGTTTATGCGTTCTATGATTAAGTTGTTCGTTTCCTCTTGGTTTTTTATAACCGAATCGATTTTATTGGATAAAACCTCTATGTCTTTTTGAGTTTTCTTATTAAAAATACACATTGTAACATAAACAAATTTATTAAAAAACCCTCCTTTTGGGGAGGGTTTTTAGTTGTGTATAATTGTTAAATAAAAGTGAATTCAAATTTATTATGATTCTACCACTCTCTGATTAGGATTATACATGTAATAAGCAATGAAAACATCACCGTCTTTAACATCAACACTACTGTCTATGTTGAATACTACAGTTCTTCCTTCATTTCCATCGAGTAAATACTCTCCAAAATCTAAGTCTATACCGTTTTGAGTTATAACAACATCTCCAATTGGTATTTGTGAAAGTGTTGTTACACCATTAATATCAGAAACTTCAAGTACCTCACGAATCATTAATGTTGAAGCATTATTATCAACATAATTCTTAACATCAAGAGCAGTAGCTAAACCATTATCCTCAGCTGTAGCTGAAGCAATTTCTTGAATTTCTACTTCACTAGTTAATTCAACATCAGTACCGGTTGTTGTAGCGTGAACAGCAACAAATTTATCAGTAGTATTAAGTTCTTCTTCAGAAGTAACTGTTTGAACAGCTGTATTTATAGTGTCAGGTAAATCAATAGTAACAGTTTTTTCATCAACACTTATAACGTGACCAGCGGCATCAACTTTTAATGTAGGAACATTGAAAGTTTGAGATTCTGTGCCATTAACAGTTACTTTCTCAACTATACCATGAGTGTTTTCAATGTCTAAACCATCAACCTTTTTGTGAGAAATGGTATTAGCAGTCTCGTCAATAACTATCCAATCGTTACCAGCTTTGTAAGCATCAACTAAAGTTTCAACATTCAAATATTCAACTTTAGTTGTTTTAGTTGCTTCACCACTTTCATTATATGTGTATGTATTCCAAGTAAATTTAAAATATTTACCAGATTTTGTTATACCTTGTGTAGATTCACCTTCAGCAACAACTGTACCATTAATTTTTATAGCACCGTCTTCAGCTACTACTACATCAGCAAGTTCAACATCTTCTAACATACCATCTTTGATGAATTTAGAAGCGTCAATAGAAGCTATTTCTACACCGTCTTTACCTGTTAAGGTGATTTTATTATCATTATTATCACCCCAAGTCAATCCAAGATTAACAAGTAAACCATCTATGCTTTGAGTAAGTACTTTGTCAGCTGAATTTATAGCCAACGAAACTGTTTTTACTGTATCAGCATTTTCACCAGCACCGGCTTCAACTTTAATAGCTCCAGAACCTTCAACACTAATAGCAGCATCTTCAATAGAATTAACCTTAGTCATAACTTCTGCCAAAGCAGCTTCAACGTTTTCAGCTTTATACAAGCTATCGTTGTCAGCAATAGCCACATCAACAGCAGCACCAGTTGTAGCAACTTTATCTAAAGTAATATCAGCACCTGTACCTTGTTGAATCTTACCATCAACTTGGGCGATACCGGGTTTCAAAGTAACAACACCATTAGCAACAGAAGCTATTGTAACGTCAGCTTGAGTGTCTAAAGCCTCGATAGCAGTTTTTATATCATTTGCTATACGAGTATTTACTTCTTCTTTAGTGTAAAGACCAAGTTGAGCAAAACTCTTATACTCAGGAGTAATAGTATTACCGCTAGCTGTTAAACTTGTTAACACGGTATTTTCGGTAGTATTAGCGGTCACCTCTGTTAGTGAAGTCATAACATTAGTAGCAGTTTCACTTCCAACCTTCAAAGCGGCGAAACCATTAGTACCTTCGGTCAAATCCAAATTGTGAATTTGCGCAACACGAATTTTTGCCATTTTATATATAAAATTTTTTTGTTTATTTAATTAAATAATAATATACTTTTTAAAAAACGTTTAATCCTGGTTATCACCACCGTTAACCTCACCAACACGTATCTCGGTCATAGGTGTTATAACCTCTTCTCCAACCTGTATATGTGTGACTCCTTCCTCGTCAGTCCACATCCTAAGGTCCTCTATTTGTTCTACTCTTATCTTACTCATGTTATGTTTTCTATTTGAATAAATAATAAACCCCAAATTTAAGTAATGTTTAAAAACTTATTATGTAGTGGCACAACACCATTGAAAAGGTTTATCATACTTTCCCATACGTTATCAACCTTACGTTCAAAATCAAAATAACCGGTCCAATCCATCGACTGGTCTCTTGATGAATTTAACCCATCACTATACTGAACCCAATATACAGTCGGATTTTCAATATAACAACCCTTGGCAAAAGCACCTAAAAATAAACATTGAACTATATCATCAGCTACATTATTCCCTTCATAAAATTCAAAAAATCTATTTTCAAACATACAACGTTTTATTATCCTTGGGTGAGGTTTTAAAAAAGGAACGTGAAAAACACCGGTATTTTCTTGAGCTGATTTAAGAACACTATACCCCTCGTTTATATGATAGTAATACCGTAAAGTATAATTGGGACACCACCCAAAATCTAACCACCAACCGTCTATATTTATATGTACCTCACCACTCATCGGTGTTAACCCCTGTTTCAACATATTATCTTTGGTTATTTCATTTTCAAAATCAACACAATAAAACATACCATCCGTAATATTATGATATAATTTTATAACATCACCAGTCATAAATTGTGCCATTGGGTATTGAATATCCATCGTGTGAATTCTTTCTAATGCCTTGGTATCTAAAAAATCATCATGGTCCAAAAGCACCACGTAATCGTTCATTCCACAACTCGCTATCCTCATAGCATCATTCTTAAATTTACCTATATTAACCTCATTATAAACACAGTGCGTTATTTTTATTTTATCCTTGCGATATAATAGATGTGGGTTGTTTTGAAAAAATCCCTCTAAATATTTTGAAAAATAACCTTCTTTTGAGTTGTCTAAAACAACCCATTCAAAATCACTGTATGTTTGACATAAAACACTTTTAATGGTAACGTCCAATAAAGGTCTTTTCTTATGTGTAGTTGTAATAATACTTATCATTTATTCCGATACTTCATTTTTAAAAACATATCTATATTAATGTTATTTCCCATATAACAGTTTACATACTTAGCCTCCCAAACACCTAAACAAAGTAGGTAATTTGATACAACACTAAGAGAACGATATTGCCCTTGTTCCTCTAAACATTTATATAGCTCCCTATAATATTCCCTCTCATTGTAATAACCTCCAATCACATCACCCTCTAAAAGCCTTATAACACTATATTGTGTTAGTTTTAACATCATTGGAACGGCATCTAACTGACTATATGTTATATATACGGTATCATCTTTAATACATAACCCTGTACAAAACTCTGTGACACAGTTATGAAAAGTGAACCAATTGGATATTTTCTTTACTTGTAAATCCTTATCAAGAAAAACAAACGCATGTTTATAACTATATCCATCATTAAACCGTTCCTGTTTATGAACAATACATAAAAAACCGTTTAAAAAACTTACCAAAGGTGTGCTACCTCGTATGTCCGACCACATATCCCCTAAATCAGATGTAGTTTGCGGTATTATTGTACAATTAACAGTTGTTTTATTATAAAGCATCAATCCGTTTTCACAAAAACCATAAACAAAACATTGTGGCATACCCTCTATTGGCATCCAGTTTTTTTCCACACGACTATTAAAAGGTGATGCTAATACCTCTTCAACACCTCCGGTTTCAATAGACATACAAATCTTTCCTTCAATTTTATCTGCCCTTGCTCCAATAGTATATAATTCATTTTCCCAAACGATAAGTCTTGCGTCCTCAAAACCACAAAAATTTGCTGGAATACCCTCCGAATAATAAATCTCTTGCGGTTGTTCTAACCCACCCCCATATCTAACGTTTCTACTATGATACGAAGGTTTTTCAAAAATATAATTTTGATTTAACGATAACTTATAAGGATTGAAAACGTTAGATGTAAAATGTTTTAGATATGATACATAACGTGTTTGAAATAACAACTCTTCGTTGTATAATACAATACTTGTATTACTTGGAACATACCCCTCTATTATTGGTGTATTTAATACTGTATCCTCACCCAGTGTCGACAATATCATAACAATCTATAACTATTTTTCTTATTATCATTAATCATTTCTAAAAACATATCTATTTCTTGACGTTGCTCATTATTACATTCCTGTATTAAGTTATATAATATACCCTCTACCATAGGATAATCTTCGGTTCGATATAAACATTTACATAATAAAATTTTCCCATCTACACAATTTATATTCCTCCAACATCCAACATCTAAAGCCATCTTGCTCATTGTGTACGCTAAGCGATAATTAGCTCTCCAAAAATGATATAATGCCATCATAAAATAACCATCTGAACACTTAGGGTTTGTATCTATCATCCTAGTGTACATCATTTCCTCGTGTTCATTACTATTATGTGTCCAAGCCAACGCTCTACCGCACCAATATAATGAATCGTAATAATAATCACTATTAAACGTTCTATACTCACAAGCTCTTTCAAACAACACCCCGGCAGCAGCATATTCATTCCTATCTAGATACTCCATACCTAATTTGAAACAAAATAAACTATCTTTGGTATCATTAAAAAAACATTCTAATAATGTTGTTGGCGTATAGTCTGTATTACAACCCTCATCCTTAAAGTAACCACTAAAAACATCCTCGCTAACCTCTAAACAAAACGGTATGTTATCTTGTAAGGCAAAGGTAATGTAAAAGATGCCATTACAATAATGCCATCCAACGGTAAATTCAATATCAAAATCCGCAAATGAGAAAGGTTTAGAAACATAACACACGTTCCAATCATCATCCCATACAACAAGTTGATGTTTATAACATGCCTTACATTTCTCCCTCTTATCATTGTATTCTAAATGGACTATGTGTATCAGGGCAACATATTTATCACCAATATGTAGTACCTGTGTGCTTCCACGCATTTGTTTTCCCTCAAACGCAACATATTTTAAGTCTTCGGAAATTGGCTTTTCAACCACAATGTTACATTCACCTGTTGTAGGATTAACAGAAACAACTTGAGTTGGGTCAACCCATCTAACATAATGAAACGGACGGTCGATTATTGGCATCCAGTTTTTTTCACAAAAACCACTGTTTTCAATCTCTAAAACAACCTCATTTTTATATCCGCCATTTAAATCAACCTCTGCTAAAACCATCCTACCTTCACCATTATACCAATAATCTCTCCTCACACCCGTAGCATATAACTTACCTTCCCAACTAACTAACCGTATATCTTCTAAACCTACAAACTCCCAACGTTCCGGTGATGAAATATCTATTTTTGTCGTCGATTGGTATAATTTGCCAATATAGTTTTCTGTCCTTAAATGTATATCATTATCGTTAGTAATATAACATAACGGACCATAACAGCTGTTAAATGACTCTGTTTCGCTATTCCATAAACCATAGTTAACACCTCTTATATTATATATCAATTCACCATTATGTTCACACAAAGTAGGATTACACAATGCTACGATAGGTCTTTCAAACCGTGTTGAACCCAATTGTTTTATTATAGAATTATGGGAAATGGCATAACGCAATAAAGAAGTCATGTAATACTTTTTTATTAAAAAATAAATAAATATTACATGACTTTTAATAGTTAGATTTATTATTTTTTGTTTTTTTATTTAGACACTAAAACAACATTCCATTTAGTAGGAATACCGTTGTTACCGCTAACATCCCATGTTGCTGCTTTATTTTTGTAGAAAGTACCTGGAGTATCACCACCTAAATGAGGAGGATATGTGTTAACATTTGTTACCCAACCGCTTGTATATGTAGTACTTGGTGTTGTAGTAAATGTAGCATAAATTTGACGAAGCTCTACACAACCGTAAAACATCTGTGTATAACAATTAGATACTAATGTTTGTGCTCTTAAGTACGGTGCGTACGTTAAAGCGGTACAATTTTTAAACATATATTGGTAGCAATTATTAGCCAATGTCGATGCCGGCAGTTCATATCCGTCATTAAGGTCTAAATTAGAACACCCCATAAACATAGAATTATAACAATATGTAGCTAACGTTGTAGCAGGTAGTGCTGGCGCAGTTATTATATTGGTACAACCTTGAAACATAGATTTATAACAATATGTAGCTAACGTTGTAGCAGGTAAAGTCGGTGCTTGTTTTAACCCCGTACAATTTTGAAACATATATTGATAGCAATAATTAGCTAACGTTGTAGCAGGTAAAGTCGGTGCTTGTGTTAAGGCGGAACACCCTATAAACATATAATTATAACAATAATTAGCTAACGTTGTAGCAGGTAAAATCGGTGCTTGTGTTAAAGCTGTACAATTTTTAAACATATATTGATAACAACGTTCACCTAATGTTGTAGCCGGTAGTTTTTTAGGTCCTTTTACCAGCCCTTTTCTAGCCGCAAAAAAGTCAGCAATAGAGTATGTTCCCATTGTTGTTACGGGAATAACCAAGTTCTCGGCGGATTTTAATTTATCCGCATTTGTTGTATCAACATCACCACAAAACATTCTTATTGCCGCATAAGCAGGTGTGGGGAATGTACTATAGGCTTTAAAATCATCACCGTAAAATAAACTTAAAAAGTTACCGCCAATGTTGAACTCACCTTCCATACGCCAATAGTTATAATCGGTTGTGGAGGTGGCATATCGTGAAACATTACTCTTAATATATAATCTTTCATTAGCATACTTAAACGTATGTAAAGATAGCTCAGTACTGCTTCCCATAGAATAAGCTGTCCAATTAATGGTATCCGTACTTACATACAATGTTACAGAAGGTGCTGAGGTTGTTTTACGTATTAATGAACATTTGTAAACACTAGAAGGATTATCATTTATATTTTCAATATAAAAATATTGATTTTCAGGGTCGAACTGTCCTGTATGGTCTCTTCTCATAATAACAATAAAATTAATTTACCTCTATCAATAAATCATCATAGTAAGCATTTGCCTCATTAATAATGGTATAAACTTCCTCTGCGGTTTGAGCTTCCTCAATACGTAATTTAAAATTATAAAACATATCCCGACATTGCTTACCAATGGTATTATATTGATGTACTATTTCTTCAGCTTGCTGTAGGGTGTAAATTCCGTTATCTACGTTGTTTGTTAAAGATAGTAACGCATTTTGAATTTTATACGACGGTATTATTTTGTTCGATGTTTCTAATGACTTATTACTGATATTTTCCAACTCTACGACTTTTAATTCGTTTAAAGGAGTAACATAGGGTTCTATAACACGTGTTTCCTTAACCTCCCAAAAAGAAGCATTTGGATGTTCTAGCCAAAAATCACTTTGTTCTTTTGTCATTTCCACATATTGCGGAAAGATGGCTGTATCCACAGCCACCTCAGTTTTTTCTAAAAATCTATTATCTAAAAAATAATAATACATAGTCTTAATTTATTTTTGTTTTCTTACGATGGATTTAATATACTACTACAAGTTACCACATTTCTTGCGAAGTCATGTATATACACTATTGAAAATTCCACAGCACACAGTGGAGGAATAGATATAATTGGGTTTGTTATATAACAGTTTGCCGGAAAGTTTACTTTTATGGCAGTTGACGAGTTACTATTAACAATACATAACATTTGTTCAACACCTGTTTGTGTTGTTCCATTTAATGTCACATTAGTTGTTCCACTTACCTTATACGCATAATATTTACGTTCTGTTGCTGAAACATTTATAGTAATAGACGTAGATGTACCATTTGACACTACCCATGCCGAAGGACCTGTGTCTCCAGTTTTACCTTGAACTGATTTTCCATCATTTCCTTGTATTGATGTTCCAGTTTTACCTTGAGCTCCTTGAACTGATTTTCCGTCATTTCCTTGTATTGATGCTCCAGTTTTACCCTGAGCTCCTTGTAAACTTTGACCGTTAGTTAGTGTATATTCTTTTGATGTATAACCAGATGGTATTCCACCAGCTGTAGATGGGGATACTAAACTCCATCCCGTACTATTAATCATTTTAACAGTTGTTGTAACAACACTACCAGTTGCTGGTTTATATACTTCTAGATACGCATAGTTACCAGAATATGTTGTATGATATACAATACGTAATTTTGTAATAGAAGCTCCAGAAAATGAAGAAACTTGAGCAACATTAATATATGTACCAGCTGCTGTTCCATAAGAACTACCGGCAAAGAACATAATATTACTATGATATGAACTCACCGCAGCAGTAATAGAAAATAACCCAATATTATTAGATATACTAGAACCGGATGTTGCTATACGATACCAACCTGCGGCAGTCGGAATATTAGCTGTTGCGGAAACATAACCTGTAGCACCTGTTTGTCCTTGAACTGTATCTCCTTTAGTTCCTTGAACTGATGCTCCGTTTTTACCTTGAGCTCCTTGTACGCCACGTTTTGTTATAAATCCACCGATACATTTATTTTGGATTGAAGTAGTTGATGTTGTAAAATCAGATGTTGCTTGTCGAATTAAGGTGTATGTATCATAGGTATCAGTTGCTACACCAGTTACAGTAAATATATCACCTTTTCTACCAGATAATCCTGAGTTAATCCAAGTCTCTGTATTACCAATAACCATGTAGTTTGCCCACTGGGTTGATGTAAAAGATGGTCTATCTAATTGACCAACGTATAAACTACCTGTTGCTCCTTGAACTGTATCTCCTTTAGCTCCTTGAACTGTATCTCCTTTAGTTCCTTGAACCGTTTTACCTTCAGTTCCTTGAACAGATTTTCCATCCTTTCCTTGAACACCTTGAGTTCCTT
>JAEIGA010017299.1_pt1 | contig 10979 bp, 14 predicted proteins | sample 9270691 | NCBI WGS metagenome assembly JAEIGA01 (sample SAMN17057246, study PRJNA624740) | gut metagenome | biome: biome; isolation source: fecal sample | host: Bos grunniens | place: China: Xizang | collected 2019 | reverse complement strand
TTGGAAAATGACAATTGGGGTTATTTCAAAAGGGACATCGGTCCAAGACGCTATAAAAATCTTGTTGAAGCCATGGCACGCGTTAATCTGGCAACAATTGACGCAAAGGTAACAATAGACCTGAAAAGGATTTTAAGACTCCCGTCATCACTGCATTCAAAGGTAAGCATGAAATGCATGGAAGTCAAAAACAGGGAAACCTTTGATCCTTTCGACAAGGCTGTGCCTAAATTCGTTTATGAAAGAAAAGGTGTTTAATATGGATGATGTTTTAAGAGGACTTTTAAGAAATAACCAATATTTTGAAGAAATTAATCAGGACAGGTTTGTTCCGGCATATCTCGGATTAATCGTTAATGGCGTTGTCATTTATCACGTTAACTGGATTGACATTATCGGAGAGGAGATAGTTTTCATGCACAAGGACATCCAAACTCATCCGATAGCTTCACTCTTTTTAAAAAATCTCAATTCATTAATGATTATAACCAACGATGGAATCAAAGAGGTATTATAAATGCATATTCGAAAAGCCGTGAAAGATGATTTATCCGATATTATGGGCATCTACAGAATTGCCCAGGACTATATGATCGCTTCCGGAAACCCTGATCAGTGGGGGCATTCATACCCTCAGGAGGAACTGATTAAAGAGGATATCGCCCAAGGAACAAGCTATTTAATTTGCGATGATGATGGCCCTCATGGCGTTTTTGCTCTTTTGACGGACTGGAACCGACTTATGAATATATAGAAAATGGAAATTGGTTCAATGACAATCCCTATGTTACCTTACACAGGATTGCAAGTGACGGAAAAGCACACGGCATCTTCAAGTGTGCAATAAATTATTGCAAAAGCATTTCTGACAACATCCGAATCGATACTCACCACAACAATAAGATAATGCAAAGGCAAATTGAAAAAAACGGATTTGAAAAGTGTGGAACAATCTATGTCAGGGACGGCTCTCCAAGAATAGCTTATCAATGGTCAAAAGACTTTATTGGATAGCTTTCTGGTCTGATTTTAAACATATGTCAATTACCTTTTGAGAAATTACCTCTGGAGAATCATCAGCAGGAATGATATTCCACTCATAGGTGGCTACTTTTGTTTTGGAACGAACTTCCCTTAAATCATCGATGTTTTCAAACATCTCTTCAGCTTCGTTACGGGATTTGATTCTCCTTAAGGACTCCTCAGGGGAAACGTCCAAAAAGAACATGCAGTCTGATTTCGGAAGAAGAAATGAAACTATCTTATAGACTATGCTGTTTATTCCGTTAGGAAGGTATGCCACTGCCATAGTGTATCTTGAAAAGATTACCACATCAGTATTCTTATCATAGCAATACATGTGAACTGACCTGATTGCATCAAGGCCATAATAAAATGTTGCCTTAATTTTATTTATTTTACCCTTTTTCAAAAGGGCCTGTTTTGATTTGCGGCCAAACTTATTGTCATTGCATGGATGAGACCTGATGACAACATCACGTCCCCTTTTTTTATACATTTCACACAGCAATCTCACCTGCGTATCCTTTCCGCATCCATCCAAACCGTCAAAAACAACAAATTTCTTCATAGTTCACCTTTACTCGATAGGATAAAATTCAGTATAGGTAGAGTTTCTCTCGATTGGATTTCTTCCCAAATCCTTAACCATTCTGCTTAATGTGGAAATTGATGCGTCAACGCCGTCAGGTGCTCCTGAAGCTTCAGACAATTCATCTCCACCTAATGTACCACCCAAATCATTTGCACCCGCCATAAGTGATACCTGAGCAAATCTGAAACCCATTTTTACCCAAGATACTTGTATGTGTGGAATCAAGTCCCTAAGCATCAGTCTTGAAACGGCATATAGTTTCAAATCCTGAGTTCCTGTTGCTCCCAAATCTGATTGGCCTTCCAAAAATATTGGAGAGTACTCATGCATGAATGTCATTGGAATAAATTCAGTAAATCCACCGGTCTCTTCCTGAATCTTTCTGATAATGTCAATATGTTCTACCCTTTCTTCTAAAGTTTCCACATGACCGTACATTATTGTTGCAGAACCTTTAATACCAACTTCCTGAGCGGTCTTAACGATATCAATCCAATCAGCTACACTAACCTTTTCAGGACAGATTATCTCTCTTGACCTGTCAGTCAGGATTTCCGCAGCGGTTCCGGGCAATGTATCAAGGCCGGCATTTTTAAGTCTTTCAAAACCTTCTGCAACATCAATTCCAGAAACACGACATGCATCTCTGACCATTGTCGGTGAAAATCCGTGTATTGCCACATCAGGATAATTGTCTTTCAATAAGGTAAGCAAATGCTCATAATAATCAATGTCAGCATCCTTAAGCACCCCGCCCATCAATGTAAATTCACGGGCTCCGTTTTGAACAGCACCTTCCGCCTTTTCCAGGATTTGCTCATCATTTAAAATGTAAGCTTCAGGGTCATCCGCATCTTTTCCAAATGCGCAGAAACCACATCTAACAGTGCAAATATTTGTAAAATTAATATTACAGTTATTAATGAATGTAACGTTGTCCCCAACGATTTTCTGTCTTAAATAATCAGCAGTTGCAAGTAAAGGAAATAATTCTGATCCCCTAATATTCATTAAATGATTTGCTTCTTCAACAGTGATAGCTTCATCCAATGATTTTGTCAGAATCCCTTCTGTTTTAGAAGAAATCGGTAGTTCATCAAACATGATTTTATATTAGTTTAAAGATAAATAAAAAGGTTACTATTAATTTTATTCAATGTATTTAAACCAGATAAAGTTAATATTCATAAAAATTAAAATTGATTGATTATCAGTAAATTAAATAGCTTTTTATAATAATTTTTACATATTAAATTAATATAACTAATTGAAGTGATATGATGGACAGTAGCGAAGCAATTTTTGATGGGCTTAAAGATGCCGGAATCGACTTTATCGTAAGCGTTCCATGCGTAAACCTATCAAAGATATTGAACATGATCGATGAGGATGATGATATCATCCACATTCCCGTTACACGCGAAGAGGAAGGTATAGGAATATGCGCCGGAGCGTATCTTGGGGGCAAAAAGCCTGCAATTCTAATGCAGAATTCCGGGCTTGGAAACTCAATCAATGCATTGAAATCCCTGACACAGCTTTATGAAATGCCCCTGTTGATGATAATGAGCCACAGGGGAACCGAAGGAGAAACAATTTGCGGACAGGTCCCTATGGGCGAGTCAACACCACTGATTTTGAAAGCGATGAACTTTAATTTCTTTAAGCCGGGAACTCCACAGGGAGCATATGAAGACATTTTAAACGCATGGGATTTGTCAGTTGAGGAGGGAAAACCCGTAAGCGTACTATTGGAAATCAAATATTGGTGATAAAATGGTAAGAAGAGAAGCTATTGCAGATATAATAAGATGCATTGATGATGAGATAGTCGTTTGTAATATCGGATTTCCATCAAGGGAACTTTATGACATCAAAGATAGGGAAAGAAACTTTTACATGATCGGATCAATGGGCCTGGCTTCATCAATCGGTTTGGGACTGGCACTTGCAAAGCCGAATGAGGACATTGTTGTAATTGATGGGGACGGTTCACTTCTGATGAATATGGGCTCACTTGCAACAGTATTTGCAAACAATCCGAAAAACCTGACATGGATTGTAATAGACAATGGTGCATATGGGTCAACCGGAAATCAGGACACTTATGCACAGGTTTTGGATTTGGTTGAAGTTGCAAAAGGCATTGGATTTAAAAACAGCTACAATTTCAAAGACATTGACTTAAAGGAAATTATAAAAAGCGATGATGCAAGTTTTATTGTATATGATACCGAAGCAGGAAACTCCGAAGCACCTATCATTGACTTGGATCCTGTAACTATCAAAAATAGATTCATGAACTCTATTTAACTAAATATGTCCTGATTAGATAGCCCGCTCCACGGCAAACTCCATACCAAAACAATCCTGCAATAAAAATTGCTATGACAGTCATGAAAAAGAATAGAATGTTTCTCATGAAAAATCTTGAAGAGGTAAATACCATATAAAAAAATATCAATGCAAAAATGAAAACGCCGGCCAATTTGGATTTAGACAATCTGTATTGTCCGTTGTCATTTATATAAACAATATCCATAATCATGTCCATGTAATCATCTTGACCAAATCCACTCATGAACATAGTATATTAAAAATTATTTATAAATGTTTTTTTAACTATTTTTAAATTGTGGATAAAAAAACCTAAAAGAATATAACAAGTATATAAAGATTAATTATTGAAATTAAAACTTAATAGTATGGATGAAAAAGAAATTTTTGAAATACTTGGCTATGTTAAGATATCACCATACAGAACAAACACCCTAAAATCAATAGGCTATGAATTGAAGATGCCTTCCGAAATAGCAAAAGAAAATGACATAAAAACCAGCCAGGTTTCATCAGCTTTATCTGATTTAAAAGAAAAAAGTCTAGTAATCTGTGTAAATGAAGAAGTGAGAAAAGGAAGATTATACAAATGCACAGATTTAGGACTAGAAATATTGAAAAAAATATAATGAAGCTATGATTCAGCTTCATCTAATTCTGCAATTTTATCATCAAATTCATTGAATTTGCGGGCAAGACCTGAGAAGTAGGGAATATATACCTTTGAAAAAGTAATTCTTTCGGGGTTCTGACCCATTTCAGCAATTCTGTCTTTTACCCTTTGGATTTTACGTTCGACTTCATCATACATCAAGTCTCCAGGGAATTCCCCAATGAACACTCCATCCGCACCGTTTTCAAGAGCATATCTGATGTGTTTTGGCCTTACACGATTTACTGAAATAACCTTGATGATGTGTATTGATTCCGGATATGACAATCTGTTGACACCGATATTGTCAGCAGCGGTATAACCTATATTGTCCAGGAATACCAAAATCATGCGTTCGCCATCCTGTTTTTTAGAGAGAACACCCTTGATTGTAGACAATATCTTCTCGTCAATGTTGCCGTTGACTGTAATTGCCCTTTGGTTACAACCGACCAGACATTTTCCGCATCCGGTACAGCTCATCGGGTCAATATATACTTCATCTTCCTGAATGCTCATGGACTTGTATTTGCATCTGCTTACGCAGTCTCCGCAGACAATACATTTTTCATTGTCTATTTCTGCAATGAACGGCTCGATTTCAACACCACCATAGTTGTATTCATTTACTTTTGCAGCTGCTGCAGTTGCCTGCATGATTGAGTCTGTGATGTCCTTTGGATCATGTGCTGTACCGCAAACAAATATCCCCTGAACGTCAGTTGCAATAGGCTTGATTTTAGGATGTGACTCCTTGATGAATCCATCTTCTGTTGTACCTACATTCAATATTTCTGCAATCTCCTTTGTACCGTTAGACGGTTCCATTGCTGTTGAAAGAACAACCATATCCGCTTCGATTTCAACAAATTCCCCTTTGAGCGTATCTTCAGTTCTGACAATGAAGTTATCTCCTTTCTTGACTACTTCACCTGGACGACCGCGCAAGAACCTTACCTCATTTTCCTGGGTGTGCTTGTAGTATTTTTCAAACATTCCGGGTGTTCTGATATCAGTATAGCAAATTAAGACGTCAGTATCAGGATATTTATGCTTGATGATGTTTGCATTTTTCAAAGCTACTGTACAGCATATCTTGGAGCAGTATTTGTGTCCGTCAGGCTTTTCATCCCTTGAACCTACGCACTGTATCATGACAACACGCTTTGGAACTTCACCGTTCGCTTTTAATAATTTTCCTTTTGTCGGTCCGTTCACACCAGTGATACGGCCCAATTCTGATTGGGTTATGACATCATCATAGCGAGTGTAGCCGTATTCTGGTCTTTTTTCCATGTCGAATAGCTTATGACCTGTTGCTACAATTATCGATCCAACCTGAAGGAGCATCTTTTCAGGCTTTCCCTTAAGGCGAATAGCTCTCATGCTGCATTGTCTGAAGCAGTCCCCGCACTTGTCGCAATTGTCCATGTCAATTACATACGCTTCTGGATATGACTGTCCGAATGGCCTGTAGATTGCCTTTCTCAATGAAAGATTATCGTTCCAGTCGTTCGGCACTTCAACCTGGCATACTTCAGTGCATTTTCCGCATGCAAGACACTTTTCGGTGTCGACGTATCTTGGAGATTTCTCCAAAATCAGGTTGTATGTTCCTGCACGCCTTTCGGCTTCGATGACTTTGGTGTTTGTCATTACCTCAATGTTGTCATTCCAGACAAGCTCGTTCAATATAGGGTTCAAAAGGCACATTCCGCACTCTTCAGCTATCTTTACAGGTGAGAAAACCTTACCTATCTTTGCCATGTGCCCTCCGATTGAAGGGGATTGCTCTATAATCGTTACCTTTGTGCCCTGCTTTGCAAGGGACAGTGCGGCATTCATACCGGCTATTCCACCGCCTATTACGGCTACCTCATCAGGAGTCTGGCAATAGATTGGGTCGACTGCATCGGATTGCTTTACCTTTTCGATTGATGCATTGATTAATGTAATGGCCTTGTGGGTTGCCTTTTTCCTGTCTGAATGAACCCAGGAACATTGTTCCCTGATGTTTGCCATGTCCATCAAATAGGGATTTAGAGGTTTTACATAGTCATGGAATGTCTTTTCGTGGCTTATGGGTGAGCATGCGGCTACAACAACCCTATCCAGATCATGGTCAAATATTGCATCACGGATTATCTTACGTCCATTCAGGGAACATAAGTTTTCGAACTGTCCGATGAACTCCACATCCAGTGAAGCTCTGACTTCATCCAAATCAACTACATCTGCAATATTTCCCCCACATTCACATAAAAACACGCCAACTTTCAAATCATCCCTCATTGTTCAACCTCCTTCAACTCCTTAATAACAGAATCAATAGGTACGGTGTGAGCCTTAACACCGATTACCTTATCAAAATCTCCTCCCATAGCCAATGCTATGAATTGTGTTATATTTAAATGTATTGCCCTGAAGTCCCTGCCTTCACGTTCGCCGATTAAATGCTGATACCTGTCAAACTGGATATGGCAATTAGGACATAAATGAACCATGATATCAACGTCCTCATCCGCAATCGCATTCATCTTATCTGCCGTTGCGGTAAAGGAAAGCTCCGGGTTTGAATATCTTTGCCTGAAACCGGTTCCGCAGGTAGCTCTTTTGTGGTCATACCATCCGATGGTCTTGCATCCACACTCCTCAATCAGCTCATCGAGGATATTCGGATCCCTTACCCCGCCGATAGTGTCTTCATAATGCACCTTGCAGTAGTGGCATCCGTGGTGGGTTGCAATGGTATACTCGCTCAAGTCATATTTAATATGGTCTTTAATTTCGTCTTTTTTTCCATATAAAATATCTACAACATGGAAAATGTTTTCTGTCGGTTTCAGGTCGTCCTTTTCATATTTCAGGTGTGATAATCCATTATCGTCAAATAATTTGTTGATGTGCTCTCTCAAGTCATCCTTCTTGTTGAGCAGCTTGACTGATTTTTTGTTGATTGCATAGCAAGTCGCACACATCATCACAAGATTGGGCCTTCCGATTTCACGTGCTATCCTGAAGTTTCTCGCACCGATTGCTGTTGTGTCAATCTGGTCAAATACGTCGGAATAATGTCCAAGGCCTGTGCAGCAGGTCTGCTTGTCTGAAATCGCATAATCAACTCCGAGCTTGTCGAATACGAACTTTGTTGATGCCTCAACTCCAGGATATTCCACGCTCACAAGGCAGCTTCTAAACAATAGGATGTCATTATCGGGAACTGATTTCATTTTCCCCCCTCCTGAGTCTCTCTTATCTTTTCAATCTTTTCCTTAAATCCTGTGATTGTCAATATTGTGCTTACCTCATCGATGACATCCTCAGGCGGCATCAATGGAGGGTCCAATTCCAATTCATTTCTAATTTCCTCCAGGTGCTGTCTGAAGTCCCACCATCCCGGAACGTCACGGTCGATGTCCTCGAAAAATATTTCGGGAATAGCGCCGATGGCTGCAGTGAAATATGAATCTGCAAAGCCCATGTATTCATACAGCTTTTCATAGCCGATTCCATTTTTGATTGCGAACTGCTTTAGAATCTGATTTACTTCGCATACGCTGTTTCCGACAGGGCATACGCTATGGCAGGTATAGCAGTAAAAGCAATCCCATATGCAGTCATCTTCAATGATTGTTAAGTCTCCGTTCAGAACCCTTTCTATAATGTCACGGGGGTTATAATCGGAATGCCTTGCTGCAGGACATGTTGAAGTGCACATTCCACACTGCACACACTTTAAAACACCCTCATCCTTTGAATTTTTCACATCATGAATGATGTCTTCAGCAAATTCAATTGGTGAATCGGTAATCTTCTGCATCATTACACCTACAATTTAAACTCTTGATTTTGAATCATTTTCTTCAATTTCAATGATAACTTATTGCCTCTCAACCTGTCAGATTGACGGCAGATGATTGGAACGTTAACGTCTTCATCATTGATTGTCAAATCAACGCTTCCAGTATTCATGTCAAATGCATCATGGCGGCAGTAGTTTGCACACATTCCACATCCGAAACAATATGTGAGATTCAATCTTCCTCTGGAAAATGCATTTGTAGGACAGATTTCTTCCACAATACACTTATCGCAGGTCAGACACTTTGAATCATCATATCTTGGCCTTAAATCATAATCTGCCCATAATTTTCCATAATCAGTATTGTCCAATGGCAAGTGACGTCCTTTGATGTCGGATACCGGAATGTCAACCATGTCATCGGTTACAAGTAAATTGTTATAGATTTCTTCATTCAATACAGGTATAGGAATGGCTACAGTATCATAGACCTCTCCGCCTTGGCCTGTCTTGAAACCGCCGATATAATAAGGATCCATTTGTGTCAAGTCAGCGGACAGCATTAAATTTGGCTTTTCTGCGCTTGACCTTGTTCCATTTCCTAAAATATAACCTTGAGCGCCATTCAAAAGAACCTTGCATCCATCTCTTATCACATTTTGCGGCACGTCATTTTGAAGCGGGTTCAAATCGCCGCATCCTGAAAATGTCAGACCCCTCAAGTTTCCTTCAAGAGGTATTGCCGCAAATATTGATGAAACCTCTTCATTGTTCGGATTTGTAAATGCTGTGTAGTTCTTGAATGCCATACGGGCACCGATGATTTGCGCTCTTGTAACATCATCAATTGTAATTGTATTTTCTATTGTCTTTCCTTCTGCACTTTCAACCCTTACATCAATTTCCTTTCCTTCAAGCAAGTCTTTGAGAAGGAATCCTCCGCCGTAATTATGGTCGTAAATCGAATGTGCTGTTCCGTGCAGTACGACATCGACAGAACCCAGCCATTCATTCGGACATGGTCCTGCAAAGGCAGGAACGCCATTCATGTAGACTTCATTGGCTCTTATGAATTCTCCAGGCTCTGAGACAATGAAGTTCAGGATGGCTGCAGTTCCGCTCATTACGCCGCATGTTCCTGCTGTGACTACATCCACTTCATCAAAACTTGGAGCATCGCCTGCCTTAATGAGTTTTTTGAATTCTTCTGCTGTGTAAATATGGGCTTCCCCATCGTTGATTTTCTGATTGATTTCATCAATGCTGCGATTATTAGTCAATTGAATGCACCTTAAATTTTTCCTAATGTATCTCCTCTCAAACCTCTTCTCAAGGTTTCAAGAGATGTTATGTCATCGCTTGAGACATTACCTAAATTAACAGTGTTGCCGAATTTTAAAATGAAGAATACCTGCTGGTCCTTGTTCGGAGCTTCCCATAGAATATTCCTATTGTCTATCCTATCTACAATTACATCGATTTCATCTTCCTTTGCATTTCCTGACTTATCGAAGATTCCGATGTTTTTGCCGCCTTCACGGGCTTCGACAATGATCAATGATGAACCTGCCTTGAGCTCATCATTCATCTGGGATATCCTTTCATCCAGGGTAAGTTCCCTATCCAATGTAGGGTCCTTTTTGCCTACTTCGGAAAGCACTTCAAATCCTTCAAGCTTGGCCCTTTTGATGCAGTTTAACTTGTCTTCATGGACAATGTTAGTTGAGCCGTCGGATATTTCAACGGCCGGAAAACCCAAATTGCGGGCCTCCTCAAAGAATTCCTCAAGTTTATGGTTCATGTAAGCAAGTTCAAACAGGGTTCCACCGGTATAGGGGGTGATGTCATGAGCCTTATACATTTCAACCTTTGCCTTGATTATGTCCTGCTCATGGACTATTGATGTTCCCCATCCGAATTTGAGATAATCCACATATTCTCCGGAGATGTTCATTAAGCTTTCTGCAGTTTCAAGGCCCAGGCCTTTGTCCAGAACCATTGTGATTCCACAGTCTCTTGGTTTTGATTCTCTTTTTTTTGATAAAAATTCAAATGATTTCAAAATATCACACGTGTTAATTTTTGGTTTTAAATATTAAATATGCAATAGTAGTATTTAAACCTTATTAACACTTTCCTTTTAGAGACCAATAAAAGGCTGTTATATTAAATTAAAAAAAGAATAACGGGTGTAATAAAAAAAAGTAAAAGAAATTAGTCCGCTCTCATTTCATTTTCAGATCTGGTAACTAAATCTGAAAGTGAATTGCGAACATTTTCAGGGATAGAATTATCTTCTTTTTCAGCTATCACCTGAGAAATAATTTTGCACAGAACAAAAATAGCATGCTTATGTTCTGCCTTAGTCTTATGAATGTGATGTGGGCTAATCTTAAGTGTGATGTATTCACTGCAGTCGTTTCTAATTTGATCATCTTCAGCCAAAAATTTTAAAACATATACCAAAAATTGATGTAATTGTATCATTTCGTCTTTATACATAGATATCTAACCCATTTTATTAACTAATTTCAGTTAGTTAAAAATTAACTCCCCTTTTCTATAAAGTAATA
>JAEIGA010017298.1_pt1 | contig 10981 bp, 7 predicted proteins | sample 9270691 | NCBI WGS metagenome assembly JAEIGA01 (sample SAMN17057246, study PRJNA624740) | gut metagenome | biome: biome; isolation source: fecal sample | host: Bos grunniens | place: China: Xizang | collected 2019 | reverse complement strand
AAGTTCGCACAAAATATGGTGTTTTGTGTGGGGGATATGGAATCTTTTTGAATGTGATACTTTTTGGTGCAAAATTTATCGCTGGTACAATTTCTGCTTCTGTGGCAATGATTGCAGACGCTTTTAACAACTTGTCTGACGCTGCAAGTTCTGTTGTAAACATTTTGGGCTTCAAACTTGCCAGTAAAAAGCCAGATCCAGAACATCCTTTTGGTCACGGGCGAATTGAATACGTTTCTGGTTTGATTATTGCGGGACTTATTTTCCTAATGGCTGTGGAACTTTTCAAGTCTTCAATTAACAGTTTGATAAAGGGATTTTCAGAACCAACTCAACAGGAATTCAACTTAATTTCCCTTATTATTTTGATTTTGGCAATTCTCGTAAAAATTTATATGTATTTTTACAATCATTCAATCGGGAAAAAAATCAATTCGGTTTCTTTGGAAGCAACTGCAAAAGATAGCCTTTCAGACACAATATCAACCTTGGTGGTAATTGTTTCTATGGTTTTGGGACAATTTACAACTTTCCCAGTGGACGGAATTGCAGGTCTTGTGGTTTCTGTATTTATTTTTCTTGCAGGATATGAAGCCGCAAAAGAAACTTTGCAACCCCTTCTTGGCTCAAAACCAGAGGAAGACTTTGTAAAAGAAATTGAAGCTGCTGTTTTGGAACACAAGCCAATTGTTGGAATCCACGATTTAGTTGTTCACGATTATGGTCCTGGACGAAAAATGATTTCTCTTCACGCAGAAGTTCCTGGGGATATGGATATTTTTGAGCTTCACGACGTAATTGACGTTACCGAAGTTGATGTTGCAACAAAATTTGGATGCGAAACTGTTATCCACCTTGATCCAATCGATTTAAAAAATCCACAGTTGGCAAAAAACAAAGAAATTGTTTCAGAAATTGTTCAATCAATTGATGAAAAACTTACTATCCACGATTTTAGAATGGTTCCAGGGGAAACTCACACAAACTTGATTTTCGACGTGGTAAAACCTTTTGAGTGCAAAATCTCTGATAGCGAAATGCTTTCTACGATTCGAGAAAAAGTTCTAGAAAAACTACCAAATCATTTTTGTGTAATCGCTGTAGATAGACCATATTGTTAAAATATTTAGAAAGAATATAAAAAAAGGAAATTGTGATTTATGAAAAAGTGTTCAAAATGGATTCTTGGGATTCTACTTGTGGTAAGTGTTTTTATTTTTGCAGGATGCAAGGATGATAAAAAAGAGTCTGATGGCAAGATTGTTTTAAAAGTTTGGGAATCAGGAAATGGTCCAGATGAGTTTATAAAACAAGCGGGAGCTGCTTTTACTGCCAAAAATCCTAATATCGAAATTAAATATGAACATGTTGGAGTTGAAAACGCAGCTGGACAACTTAATTTTGATGGTCCCATGGGAATTGGTCCAGATTTGTTTGCCGCACAACATGACAACCTTTTTGACTTGGTTTCAAAAGAGCTAATTTTACCAGTTGCAAATCCAGAAAAAATCAAAGAGTTGCTTTTAGATATCAGTATCAAAGGTGCAACTTATGAAGGCACAATGTATGGATATCCAGTTTCAACGGAAACCTACGCCTTGTATTACAATAAAGCATTGATTTCAGAAGACGAGCTTCCAAAAACTTGGGAAGATCTTGCAAAATGGTCAAAAGAGTTTTCTGAAAAAAATCCGGGAAAATATGGATTTGTTCTTGATGTTGAAAATCCCTATTACACAATTGTTTTCGCTTCTGGAAAGGGAAATCGCTTGTTTGGCGAAAATGGAGATGATTTATCTTCTTCTTATTTGAATACACCAGAAGCCATAGAGGGAATGAAAATCTTTCAGAATTTGAGAAAAAGTTGCATAGATTGTCCAAGTGGAGATTTATCTGGCGGTGTTGTTGATTCTTTGTTTGCATCTGGAAGTGTTGCAATGCATATGTCTGGACCTTGGTATCTAGAATATTTTGCAAATGCTGGAATTGATTATGGTATTGTGCCTCTTCCGTCAATGCCGGGAGAAACAACTCCTTCGGCTTCCTTTTCTGGAGTTTGTTGTATGTTTGTTTCTGCTTACTCTGAACATCCAGAAGAAGCTGCGGCTTTTGCAGAATTCCTTTTATCAGAAGAAATGCAATTATTACGCTATGAATTGACAGGTGGAGCCTTGCCATCTATTCCAACTGATATAAAAGATGAGTTTGCACTTCCTTTTTTGAATCAAATGAAATACTCATATCCTATGCCAAGTTGCGATGAAATGACTCGATTTTGGGACGTTTTTAGATCAGCTAGTTCTAACATTTGGAATGGGTCAGACGTGAAAACCGAACTAGATGCCGCCGAAAAAACAATAACCAAACCCTTTATGTAAAATTAATTAGCGAAAAAAAATGCAGTTTTCCATTACGGAGAACCGCATTTTTTTTGTATTTCGGTTCTACAATATTTTGAAGAACCGAAACAAAGGTGAGTCAAGGGCTTGAACGAAGTGTCCCTTGACCACCTGTATTAATTTTTTCCTGCAACAGGGATTCCTAGAATGTATAAATTGTAATTATCAACTGCTTTAATAAACTTTCCGTTTTCAAAAGTTGAACATAAAGCTGACAAACAAAAGCCTGTAATACTTGACCATACAGCAGCAGTGCCAACCCATTCCTTATCAGCGAACAAGTTTGTAGAGCTGTCCATGTAAGCAATGATAGTTCCTGCTAGTCCAACTCCAAAAGATGTCCACATCCCAATATCTAGAAGTTTTGCTTCTTTCAAAAGTGGCAGGTTTACATCCACAAGTACTAAGCGGTCTGTTAAATCTTTTTTGCTTAAAACATTTATGTCACCACCAAGTTCATAATAACTAATTGGATCAATAGAGTTTGCGTGAATCAAAAGATTTGGCAGAGACAGTTTAATAGTTTCTGTTTCTTGTGCCCCAGCAGAGAATGTCATTCCTAGGAAAGCGAATGCCATTAAAATTGTAACTAACTTTTTCATTTTTTACCTCAATTTATGAATTTTAATAAGTTAAATATATTATAAGACAAAAAATGTTTTTTTTGTCAAATATTTTTTCCTGCAACTCCTTCTTCAAAATTTGCTTTTTGAAAATTTTATAGTTATACTTAAATCAGACAAAGTTATTTTGTTGTTGTTGCTAAATTTTTATCGCTACGTTCTTAAGGAACAAAGATAAACACTTCTCCTAAAATTGCGTCGAAGTGTTTATCAGTAAAGTTTGCGTTGCAAACTTTCTAATAAAATGCAGTTTCTCACATACGTTGCGAAACTGCGTAAAAAGTCAAATCGGAAATTGATATTTCCTCATTGACTTTTTTTTAAGGAGGACAAAATGAACACAACTATTAACGCTGTAGGTTTTACATTAGATCAAGATCAACAAGATTTGATTAACAAGAAGGTTGAACGCATTAAATATGCAGATGATTTGATTCAAAGTTGTGCAATTAAGGTAAAAGAGGATAAAAAGTATTATTTTGATGCCACAGTGAATTTCCGCTGGGGTGCAACTGCTCACGTAGAAGCAGATGAATATGATTTTGCAGCCTGTCTAAACAAAATGATGGATATGCTTGATCTCAAAATCAAAAAAGAAAAGGATAAAATCCAAGAAAAATAATTCTTAAAATTACGAGGTAAACAATGGACTTAAAAGGAACAAAAACAGAACAAAACTTAATGGCAGCCTTTGCAGGAGAAAGCCAAGCTAGAAACAAGTACACATACTTTGCTTCTGTTGCAAAAAAAGAAGGGTATGAACAAATCGCAGAAATCTTTCTAAAAACAGCAGATAACGAAAAAGAACATGCTAAACTTTGGTTCAAAGCTTTAGGTGAACTTGGAGATACAGCAAAAAATCTTGCAGCTGCTGCTGAAGGCGAAAACTACGAATGGACAGAAATGTATGAATCTTTTGCAAAAGACGCAGAAGAAGAAGGTTTCACAGCTCTTGCAGCCCAATTTAGAAAAGTTGCAGCAATTGAGAAAACCCACGAAGAAAGATATCGTGCACTTTTGAACAACGTAGAAATGAACAAAGTTTTTGAAAAAGCTGAAGAAGCAATTTGGGAATGTCGTAACTGTGGTCACCTTGTAATGGGTAAAAAAGCTCCAGAAGCTTGTCCAGTTTGTGCTCATCCAAAGAGTTTCTTTGAAATTAGAAAAGAAAATTACTAATTAGTTAGTGTAAAAAAGGAAAAGACCATTCAAAGAGAAAAAATCTTTGGATGGTCTTTTTTTGCTTTTAATATTTCGAAAACATAAAAAGTAAGTGAAAATGTCAAAATCAAAGAATAAAATCACCTAAGGTTGAAAAAAGAAGTTTTGGATCAATTGGTTTAGAAAGATGGGCATTCATCCCAACTTCTTTTGTTTTTTGCATATCCTCTTCAAAGGCATTTGCTGTCATTGCGATAATAGGAATGGTTTTTGTCCATTCTGTTGGAAGACCTCTTATTTCTTTTGTGGCTGTAATCCCATCCATTACTGGCATTCTTATATCCATTAAAATTGCATCATAATATCCAGGTGCAGAATTTTCTATAATATCAAGGGCTAAAACACCATTTTCTGCAACATCAACAGATAAATTGCGTGAAGCTAAAAGACGTTTTGCAACTTCAATATTTAGTGCATGATCTTCCACAAGAAGAACTCGTTTTCCTGTGAAATCATATTCCCGTGTGGAAAGGGCGGCTGGAGTTGTTCCTAGTTCAGAGGTTTCTTCTTTTGTTGTATTTGCAATAGCCAATTTTAATTGAATTGTAAAAGTTGTTCCTAAACCTGGCTTACTATCAACATTTATTGAACCGCCCATAAGATTTACAAAGTTTTTTGTAATTGCAAGACCAAGACCGGTGCCACCATAAATGGAAGTACTACCTGTGTGTTCTTGAGAAAATGGTTCAAATAAATGGTCAATGAATTTCGGAGAAATTCCAATTCCGTCATCTTTTATTACAAATTCCAATAATTCGTGATTATTTTGCACTTCTTTTTGGTTAATTGTGAAAACAACAGAGCCGCCAGAAGGTGTAAATTTTATTCCATTGGAAATAATGTTGATAAGAATTTGTTGGAGTTTTGTTTTATCCCCAATAAGATTTCGAGAAATATCCCCATTGAGTTTTGTTATGAAATTAACATTTTTTTGTTTAGCTTGGGCATCGCAAATTATGGTTATGTTATCGACGAAAGTTGTAAAATCAATTATGTCAGAGGAAAGAGTTGTTCGGCCACTTTCAATTCGGCTCATATCTAAAATATCGTTAATAAGATTTAATAAAAACTTTGCGGAACTAGACACTTTTGAAATACTATCTATAACTAGTTCTGTATTATGTACTGATTGTTGTGCAATTTCTGCCATTCCAATAATTGCATTCATTGGAGTTCTGATTTCATGACTCATGCGTGAAAGAAACTCTGTTTTTGCCTTACTTGCTTGTTCTGCGGCATTTAAAGCATTTTTCAATATTTCTTTTTGCCGAATCTCTTCTTCGTAAACGGTAGTAACATCACTTTGGTTATGGACAATTTGGGTTTTTGTTTCATCTAGATACATGAATTGCCATTTTTTTCTGTGAATGCTTCCGTCTTTATCTTTTATTGGGAAAGAGATTTCAAATTTTTCCTTATCTTTTAGTTCTTCTACAATATTTTTCAATTCAAGTTTTTGATAAAGTGATTCTATTTCTTTAGGACTTGAAGCAAATTCTTCGATATAATTTTTGATGATTATTTTTGTTGTAGAATTATAGGGATTTGATTTTCCAAGTCCAGGTACGTCTGGAACAATGTTTTCCTTTTTATATTGGGTTTCCGCCTGATCTCGATTGATATCAATAATGTTCAAGAAATCATATTCAACGTCTGAAATTCGTTTAATGATATTTTCTGAAATCTTTTTAGCAGTAATATCGTAAATGTAGAAAAATGCAAATAAATCTTGTGTTTCAGGTTCTATGGCGAAACGACAATATAATCTAATCCAAGAATGATTGCCATTTCCTGATAAACTTGCAATTCTACAATCAAAGGTTGTGGAATTTTCACCAACATTAAAAATCTTAATTAAGTTTGCATTGGAAAATTTATTTATATAATCTTCTTTTTCTTCAGGGCAGATTATTTTTTCTGAACTATAGGTTACAAATTTTGAATAGGAAGAATTTTTGAATAATTTGAATGGGGCGTATAAATTATGCTCTGTAATCAAATCTCTAGAAAGATTTACTGCTAAAAATTCTAAAAGATGGTCGGTGTCAACTTCACGTCTAAAGGTAAGTTCTTCGTTAAAACGTTGTTGTTGATTTATTGCTTCTGTAACGTTGGTACTACATCCAATTGCATAGGATGGCTTTCCATCTTCATCAAAAAAGTTGATATATTGAATTTTTCTCCATTGCAAATTTGTGGAAGATTTTGAAGGAAAGGCACAAATTCCACTTGCCGTAGGTTCTCCATCTTTTAAACGTTGGCAGATTTCCAAAAATGTATCAACAGACTCTTTGTCTACCTTATTTGCATTGATATAGGATTCTGGAAAATTTTTATAAATTTTGAGATATTTCTTTTTTTCGGTGGAGTCAAATTCATTATCTATAAAAGGGTTCATAGAACAAGTTGAATTCTTAATGTCATAAATCCATATCTTAATATCACTTTGAGTTAAAATCATGTTGATAAGTTGTTTTTGTTTTATCAAATCGGTTTCAACTTGTTTTTGTTTGTCCACATCAATAAGGATTAATAATAAAATCTCTTCATTTTCAACTTTTCCAATAAGGGATGCTTTAAAATTTATATACTTATATTTATTTTGTTTATTAATTATTCTAAGGATAGCTTCTTTTGGTTGCTTGTTAGTATTTATGCTTTTTGCAAGTTCCTTTGCTGTTTCTAGGTCATCAGGATGGAAGATGGAAAAAAAGTCTGTTTCTATTGCTTTTTTTATATATTTTTTATCCATTCCAAAAAGGGAGAAAAAGTGTTCGCTAGTGTATATATTTTTTATGTTTTCTCCCATTTGAAGAACACAAACACCACCGGGAATGTTGTCTATAAGTGTTGTTAATTCGTTTGATTTAAAATGATAATCTTCTTCGATTTGTTTTGTAAATGTTATATCAGAAAAGGCAAAGTGAACAAGAATATTTCCTGAATAAGCTTTTTCCAGTGAAATAATTCCTTCTAATATCTTTATTTCACCATTATTACCAATGGCTCTAAATTGAACTTTTTGATTATCACCAAGGTTTTTTAATTTTTTATGAGTAATGAGAAGTTTTGAATAATCATCGGGGTGAATATAATTTTTTAAAGCTAAACCTTGTTTTGATATAAGTTCTTTTTTTGAAGAATATCCTAAAAGAGAAAATCCTATTTCATTTATAAATCGAATTTCACTTTCGATTTCTGGTGTATACCAAACAAGACCACAGGGAATATTATTGTAGAGACGATTTAATACAAAAAAGAATTCTTCACTATTTAGTTTTTCCATACTTTTTTCCTAAGAAAGTACTATAATTATACTAGTAGATATTTCCTATTGCAAGTACAGAGTTTCTTATCTATAATGAAAGTGTGGAAAAGAAGTATCGAAAAATTACGTATATATATTTTTACATGAATATTTTTGTGTTTGCCATAAAGATGATTGATTTTTATTTTCTTTCACTTTATAGCCTATTAAGTTATTGTTTTGCTGCAGTTATTTCTTTAACTTTGATATTATTATTTCAGAAGAAAATTCCTGAACTCTTTTCTATATTTTTCTTAATTTCGAATTTGGTTGTCTATTCTCTTTTCTTTTCTATAAAAACTAAGTATTCTGCTGGTGTTGAATTATATCCAATGGTTTTACCGGGGGTTTGTTATATATTAACCTTTGAACTGAAAAAGCCAAAGTGGTTATGTCCTATTTTTGCTATCAGTTCTGGTTGTATTTGTATATATGAAAAGATTTTTTATGGAAGCAAAAGTTATAATGAGCTTCCCTTTACGTTTAATTTTTATTACGGACATGAAGTATCAACAACAATTATTGTATTGATTGCTATTTCAATTTTATGTTTGGTTTATGAAAAATTTCTATTAACAAGATTGTCGATTGAGAGAAAGCAAAAAGAAGAATTGCTTCATATTGCAAACCACGACCCATTAACAGGTCTAATAAACAGACGTAGGCTTTGGGAACATTTGTATTCATTTGAAGTAGAAAAAGTAGAAAAAGGTATTGATTTCGTAATTTCCATTTTTGATATTGATTACTTCAAACGTGTAAATGATACTTATGGTCATGATTGTGGAGACTTTGTTCTTGTTGAAGTTTCAAAACTAATAAAAGAAAACCTTTTGAAGAACGTAAAAATTGGCCGTTGGGGTGGTGAAGAATTTTTACTATTGTATCGGGGTTATTCCAATGAAGAAGTAATTGAAGATTTGGAAAGACTTAGAGCACTTGTTGATAATAGAATTTTTGATTATCTTGGAACTAAGATTCATATAACAATAACCTTGGGTGTAAGTTCTTCTACTTATTGTGATTCTGCCGAACATGTTATTGCAGATGCCGATAAGCAACTAATGAAGGGAAAAATCCAAGGTAAAAATAGAGTTGTTGCTAGAAATATTCAAAAAGGTCTTTCTGAAAACGACGCTATTTTTGATTCCTTTATCGATAGTTCTCACAAGGATTAAAAAAAAATGACAGCACTTTTACCAATTCTTCTCTTGCCTTTTTTAGGAACAACTTTTGGGGCAGGAACTGTTTTATTTTTAAAAAATCAATTAAATCGTAATTTTGAAAAATTATTGCTTGGTTTTGCCTCTGGCGTAATGGTGGCCGCTTCTGTTTGGTCTTTGATTATGCCAGCAATCGAAAGTTCTGAAGCCATGGGGAAACTTGCTTTTCTTCCTGCAGCTGTTGGTGTTGCTTTGGGAATGGCTTTTCTTTTCTTGTTGGATAAAATTATTCCTCACTTGCATATAAACACAGATGTTCCAGACGGGCCAAAATCCCAGTTAAAAAAGACAACTATGCTGGTTTTAGCTGTAACTTTGCACAATATTCCTGAGGGAATGGCTGTGGGTGTGGTTTTGGCTGGGGTTCTTGCTGGAAATACCACAATGAGTTTGGCTGGAGCTATTGCACTTTCTGTGGGGATTGCGATTCAAAACTTTCCAGAAGGGGCGATTATTTCACTTCCATTGAAAAGTAACGGTGAATCCAAGGGAAAAGCCTTTTTATCTGGAATGCTTTCTGGAATTGTGGAGCCAATCGCTGCAATAATAACTGTTTTGCTAGCCCAGTTTGTGGTTCCAATTTTGCCATATTTACTAGGATTTGCAGCTGGGGCAATGCTTTTTGTGGTTGTGGAAGAGCTTATTCCAGAAGCTTCAGAAGGTGAACATTCAAATAACGGCACAATTGGTTTTGGTCTTGGATTTATTTTAATGATGATTTTAGATATTGCTTTAGGGTAAAATGATAAACAAATCGAAAGTTGAAACTTTGGATTTGTGTTTTTTGGGAGAAAAATGTTTCAAGTTACAATAACAATTCAATCAAGTAAAATTCCAGAGGAAGATGAATTAAAAAATCTTGCTATCAAGGAATTGGCGAAAAAACGCATAAACGTAAAAAAGAGTGATATTTCCGCTTTTGTCTTTCGAAAAAAATCTTTGGACGCTCGACATAAAACTGTAAAAACTCATTTGCGGTATGACGTTTACACAAAGGGTGAAAAGCCAGAGGGTTTTGAAGCTGGTGGAAAGTTTGAGCCAACTTGGAAAAATCTCACTGATGTCAAAGATTGTAAAGAAGTTGTTGTGGTTGGGGCTGGACCTGCGGGGCTTTTTGCTTCTTTGGAATTGCTTGAAAAGGGAATCAAGCCAATTATGATTGATCGAGGCCCTGGAACAAAGCAACGAAAAATTGATATTGCAAAAATCAGCCGGGAAGGCTTTTTAAACGACGATTCAAACTATTGCTTTGGAGAAGGTGGAGCTGGAACTTTTTCTGATGGAAAGCTTTTTACCCGTTCAAATAAGCGTGGAAATATTGCAAAGATTTTGGCTGTGCTAAATTATCACGGGGCAACAGATGCAATTTTGACAGATGCTCATCCTCATATTGGGACAGATAAACTTCCTGGAATCATAAACAGGATTTGCGATACAATTAGAAATTGTGGCGGAGAAGTGAAGTTTTCCACAAAACTTGTGGATATCCTTGTGGAAAAGTCCTGTGGAAAACCAAAAATCAGTGGAATAGTTGTGGAAAACTTAGAAACTAGTGAAATCACAACGATAAAAGCAGATTCTGTGATTTTAGCAACTGGACATTCTGCAACTGATATTTATGAGATTATTTATCAAATTGAACCAAATGCTTTGGAAGCAAAAACTTTTGCCATGGGTGTGAGAGTTGAACATCCCCGAGAATTGATAGACAACATCCAATATCATGGTCGTGAAAAATCTATGGATTTACCACCTGCAGAATATCGCTTAACTACACAAGTTGCAGAAAGGGGCGTTTATTCATTTTGTATGTGTCCTGGTGGCTTGGTTGTGCCTTCTGCATCAAACAAAAAGGGAATTGTCGTAAATGGAATGTCACCATCTAGTCGAAAGGGAAAATTTTCAAATGCGGCAATAGTTGTGGAAACTACACCAGAGGATTGTAAGTCTATAATCGAAAATGAAAGCGTTTTGGCTGGGCTTTTTCTACGAACTGAAATCGAAGAAAGAGCAATGGACTTGGTAAAAGAAAATTGCGGCGGTTTTAATGTTAATCCACAAGCCGCCCCTGCTCAACGATTAGTAGATTTTTTGGCTGGGCGAAAATCAGAAACATTGCCAGAAACAACTTATACACCGGGAATTGTGTCTGTTGATTTGAATGAGTTATTTCCAGCACATATTTCACAGCGATTAAAACAAGGATTT
>JAEIGA010017297.1_pt1 | contig 10982 bp, 8 predicted proteins | sample 9270691 | NCBI WGS metagenome assembly JAEIGA01 (sample SAMN17057246, study PRJNA624740) | gut metagenome | biome: biome; isolation source: fecal sample | host: Bos grunniens | place: China: Xizang | collected 2019 | reverse complement strand
CAGTAATCGCTCTGATGATGTTCGTTATTTATGAAGAAATCTTCAAACAGGCCGGCTACAAAAAAGGTGATCTGTACCCAGCAATGGTACTGATGGGCTTCATGCTGGTATGTTCCGTAGCATTCTCCCTGTTCCCATTCCGTGGCTGGTGCTTAATGACAGTAGGTATGGCAACACGTGCTGGTATTGCAATCAACATGTCCGGTTGGATTATCACAGAAGTAGTTGCAATCGCAGTTTCCTGCGTAGGTTGGGTATTAATCATGATGGTTACACCTGGCTGCAAAGTTAATAACCTGAAAGAAATCGATATTACACAGTTCCAGAAAGACTCTAAACCATTAACAGGTAAACAGAGAGCAGTTCTGATTATCACATTGGCAAACCTGATCGGTTGCATTATCATCAGCTTCTTAGGTGGTAACGAAGGTTTCCGTCTGATTATGAAAAACGTTGGCGTATACGGTTGGGTACTGTTAATGATCGTTATCGCTATGGTATGGCATGTAGATGGCCAGCCTGTACTGGATAAGAAAAAAGCACCTGCATTCTTCTATTGGGATTTAATCCTGGTAGTAGCTGTAGCAATGGTAGTAGCAAACCAGTTAACAAGTGCTACTACAGGTGTTACAACCATGATTGGTCAGTTAATGGCTCCACTGTTTGGTCTGCCTGACTATGCGTTCCTGTTAGCATTAGGTTTGATCACATTTGTTGCTACCAACTTTGCAAACAACGTAGCTGTTACCATCACTATGATGACAATCGCTATGACCATGGCTGCACAGTTACCAGGTATGAATCTGCAGGTAGCGCTGATGGTTATCACAGTTTACGGTGTAATCGGTCTGTTAACACCAGCTGGTTCCGTAAACGGTGCTATGATCCATGCACATGCTTACACAACCACAAAATCTGCTTACATTTCCGGTGGTATCATGATGGTATTCTTATCTATCGTGATGGCTGTTGTGTTCATCCCTCTGGGCTTGGCAATTATGTAAGAGTCTATTAAAACACCTACTCCCGTCGCAATTTGCGGCGGGAGTTTTTTCGTTATGTACTTATATAATATGTATGATTGGTTGTTGTTGTATTGGGGCAAATAAAAAAACGACTGTAGGAACAGTCGTTTTTTATATGAACCAGAATCGGTCAATTACATAGCGTTAACCATTTTTGTTAAGCGAGATTTTTTGTTCGCTGCATTGTTTTTATGCAGGATACCTCTGGAAGCTGCTTTGTCAATTGTTTTGATAGCAGTAGCCAGTGCTGCTTTTGCTGCTTCAGCGTCTTTAGCTGCTACAGCTGCTTCAACAGCTTTGATAGTGGTTTTTACTCTAGACATAGCGCTTTTGTTTCTTAAAGTACGAACTTTAGCGATCTGGGCACGTTTTGCTGCAGATTTGATATTTGCCAAGATAGTCACCTCCTTCGATTATTCAAACAAAGCGGAATCAGGACGTAGAATCCGCTGTATTTACGTATTTGAGACACAAGTTAAAATCGAACATCAAATTTAACAGATAACATTTTACCATGTCCGTTTGAAAAATGCAATCAAAAAAGCAAGAAAAAGCATGAATAATTGCTACAAATTCTACATATATATTATTATCTAAAATAATCAATCAAAGTGGAAATGGGACGAGTTGCATGAAGGGTTATAAATGGCATAGCGCATGGTTTCTGCGGTATCACCGCTATAGAATCGCAGGAGCAGTATTACTGCTTGTCATCATCGGCGTGGTGGCATTGGGTAACAATATGCAAGAACGAGAGATCGAGAGTGTTGCGGTGATGCAAAGTCAAGAACCTAATCAATTGGTGCAAGCAAAACCGTATCGTCAAATCCTGACACAGTTTTTGGAGATGGGATGGGCATTGGCGACAGAGCATGCCCCGCTGCGTGATCAGCTATGGCGTTTCTGCGTCGGTATTTTGCCTGAGAATGGCTATTTACATGTATCCAGTGGTATTCCTCTATTACAAGCAAGAGAAGGGCGTATAACCAAATTAATCGCGGAAGAAGAGCAATATTATGCATCGGCATGGATCTCTGATATTTGGAAGCATTCGTTTGAACAAGTGGGCGATTTGGCGTTATCGGAAGAGGTGCAAGTCATTTTGTATCATACCCACAATGCAGAAACGTATTTGCCCGATGACGGTGTCAGCAAAGTAAATGGTCAAAATGGCGGTGTTGTAGATGCAGGTACAGTACTACAGACGGCACTGCAAAAGAAATACGGAATCCGTACGGCACACAGTACCACCATTCACGATTATCCTGATTGGAGCAGGTCGTATCAAAACTCCTTAAATACCGCAAAGCAATTGCTTCAGGCATACCCGAAGGCCAAAATGATTTTTGACATTCATCGAGATGCCGGATTTACTTCTAAGAAAACGACCACGGCTACAGTGCATGGACGGACAGCGGCGAAAATTATGATGGTAATTGGGTGCAATCATGACAATTGGCAAGAAAACTTGGCATTTGCCCGTGTGCTGGAGGCCAAATGCAATCAACTGTATCCAGGGCTTTTACGGGACAATATCCGAATCAAAGAAACGGGCAGGTATAACCAGCAAGTGGATGGACACGCTGTGCTCTTGGAGATTGGCTCCGATTTAAACACACAGGCAGAGGCGGAATATTCTATGGAATGTTTTGCCCATGTGGTGTATGAAGTGTTAAAGGATTTAGAAGGATAAGCGGTTCTGCACAATTCTGAAATAGACAAGTGTATGGATGAGTGGTAAAATATAGAACGAAATAATGAAACCACAGTTGTAAAACAGAAGGAGTGCATTTCCATGGATCTCGTAAATGTTTCCGCCATCCTAGCAGCAGTGGATCCTATCGCATTTTGCATCGGACCAATCTGTGTACGTTGGTATGGCTTATTGATTGCGACGGCGTTAACCATTGGTGCGGTAGGTGGGTGCTATTGTTGTCGAAAGGCCGGAATTGATGAAGATGATTTTTTAACTATTTTTATGGCAATGGCGGTAGCCTCTATCATTGGTGCCCGTGCCTATTATGTCATTTTTAACTTGCCATATTATCTGAATCATCCGGATCAAATCATTGCCGTGTGGAATGGCGGTCTTGCCATTCACGGTGGGTTGATTGCCGGTGTATTGACCATGTGGGCCGGTTGTCGTCATTACAAAATTCGGTTTTGGCAGTTGGCCGATATTTTGGCGCCACTTATGATTTTGGGGCAGGCCATTGGCCGCTGGGGCAATTATTTTAACCAAGAGGCATACGGGTTTGCGGTAGACAAAGCAGATGTGCCATGGGCCATGTGGATTGATGGTGCGTATCGTCATCCAACCTTTTTGTATGAGTCTATTTGGAATCTCTTGGTGTTCTTCTTTTTGTTATGGCTGGCCAAACAGCTGTTTACCCGTGAAGGGGAAGTAGCCCTTAGTTATTTGATGCTCTATTCCGTAGGACGATTTGTGATTGAAAGCTTCCGTACAGACAGCCTTATGCTAGGGCCATTGCGTATGGCACAAGTAATCAGTCTGTGCCTATTGGTTGGCGCATGTTTGGTACTGCTGTATAGACGTAAAACAGGAAAAAGCATATTAAAAAATAAATAACCCACGAATATCACAGATACCAAATGGTTCTGCAACTCCTCGTTTTATCGATCTTGCAGAAATCATTTGGTATCTGTTTTTACGAAAATATTTGTTAGATACTTTTTAATTACAAGATTTCTTTGTAACAAACGGAAGAATGTTAACAAATAAATTTTATTTTATATATCAAAAAATGTTTGCATTCCTTTCTGCTATCTGATATGATTATTACATAAATTATTTTTAATCAATGGATAAGGAGGACTTGGTATGTTTGCATGGAATCGTATTGAACTGCTGGAGACAACATCGTTTGACTACTATATGCTTGTGCGTGTAAAACTGCAGGAGCAAGGGATTAAAGTACAAAGCCGTCAAATACCTCTGGAAGGTACGTTTGACAATAATACAGAAACTTTGCTGAAACGTCCGCTGGCTGTGTATTATATTTATATCCATCAGGATGACGAAGCCGCTGCTAGGGCCATTATCGATGCCTTAGGACCGGATGATATACTGATGGTAGAAGAATATACATGGTAAGGAGAGAAGGAGTCAAAACAATATCTATGAAGTGCATAGGACTATCATAAAAGCAACGTTCCGTGAAAGGAGGTTGCTTTTTTGTTTGTGTGCCTATGTATTTTCTCTGAATATTGTATACAATCGTAAATATATTGATTTTCTCTAGAGAAATCAGTATACTAAATAACAATGTATTTGTAATATAACAATGACATTGTTGTTATATTACAACGTGATAAAAGAATGAGAAACACAAGTTTGATTGTGGGTAATAATACAGGAGGTGCTCTAATTCGTGTTAGGTGCAGATATCTTATTACATTGTTTAGAATTACATGGTGTAGATACCGTGTTCGGTCTTCCGGGGGGTGTTGTGATTCCCCTTTATGACAGATTGAAAGAATTCCCGAATATTCATCATGTGCTGGTACGCCATGAACAAGGCGCAGCCCATGCGGCAGACGGTTATGCCCGTGCTACCGGTAAAGTAGGCGTATGTTTTGCTACTTCCGGGCCAGGTGCTACCAACTTAGTAACCGGCATTGCCACTGCCAATATGGACTCCATTCCAATGGTGTGCATTATGGGGCAGGTGGTAAAAGAATTGCTGGGGAAAGATGGGTTCCAAGAAGCACATATGACATCGGTATGTCAATCCATCAGCAAACATACCTATTCTGTAACCGATGCAGCCCAGTTGCCTGATATCATCGAAGAAGCATTTTTTGTAGCACAAGCCGGCCGTCCCGGTCCTGTTGTGATTGATATTCCGAAGGATGTATTTACACAGGATGTACAGACTCCTTATAACAACGGCACGGTACGTGGTCGTATCCAAAACAAATATAAACCTCGTCAGGTAAACAAAGAACAGGTGAAAAAAGTAGCCGAGTATATCAGAACTGCAAAGCGTCCAATGCTGGTAGTAGGCGGTGGCGTAAACAACCGCATTGCCAATAGTGATTTGCTGGTAAGCATTGCACAAAAAGCAGATATGCCGGTGGCAACTACGTTAATGGCAAGAGGGGTATTCCCAAGTGAAAGCAAATACAGCGTAGGGATGCCGGGGATGCATGGTACGGTAGAGGCCAATTATGTTGTGCAGCATTGTGACTGCATGGTAGCCGTGGGGATGCGTTTTGATGACCGTGTCACCAGTGATACCAGCAAATTTGCTCCAAATGCCAAACATATTGTTCACGTGGATATTGATGCGGCTGAAATTGGAAAAACCATCGTTGCCGATTTCCCAATCGTCGCAGACAGCTTGGAATTTTTAGAAGCATTAAACGAACAGTTACCTCCATGCGATCATACTGCATGGGTAGAGGAAGTGAATGCAAGCCGTTATGAAGTAAAATCTCCGGTCGGCAGTGTATTGCCGCCAAAAGAAACCTTTGCCTTTATCGATCGTTGTATTGATGACAATACCATTGTAGCCACCGATGTAGGGCAGCACCAAATGTGGGCGGCTCTGTTTTTAAATACCAAGGGACCACGCAAGTTTGTCACTTCCGGTGGTTTGGGTACTATGGGCTTTGGGTTGCCGGCAGCAATCGGTGCCCAGTTTGGCAATCCGGATCAAAATGTCATCCTGATTACTGGGGACGGCAGTTTCCAAATGAATTTGCAAGAATTGGCCATTATGAAAAAGTACAAATTACCAATCAAAATTTGCCTGATGAACAATGGCTTTTTGGGTATGGTGCACCAATGGCAAAAATTCTTCTATAACGAAAACTATTCTGCAACCATTTTAGACAGTGCTCCGGATTGGGCCAAATTAGCCGATGCCTATGACATCAATTATATGCGCATTGATACACTGGAGCAGTGCAATGAAAAACTTGCAGAGGTATTGACTAGCAAAGAAGGTTGGTTTATTGACTTCCGTATTGATGCCAATGCCGATGTGTATCCGATGGTACCTGCAGGCAAAGGGTTAGACGATATTTTAGTGGGGGAGTAGAGATATGAAGCACAAACTGGCAGTATTAGTAGAAAATAATCCGGGTGTACTGGCCAAAGTATCCAATCTGTTTTCCAGAAGAGGATATAATATCGAAAGTTTGGTGGTAAGTGATACCGAGGACAAATCCGTTTCCCGCATGACCATCGTAGTCGAAGGGGACGAAAAAATTATTGAGCAGGTTACCAAACAGCTGCACAAATTGGTAGATGTGATTAAGGTCAATGACCTGACCAATGACGACATTGTAAGCCGTCAGCTGCTGTTGGTGAGAGTAGCCTCTGACCATGAAACCAGAGGGGAAATCATTCAGTTGATGGATATTTTCCGTGCAAGAATCATTGATATCGGTCGTCGTTCTATGATTATCGAAGCGACCGGGGATGAAGACAAAATCGAAGCGATTGTCAAATCGCTGCAGCCATTTGGAATCCAAGAAATCGTAAAAACAGGTGTTTCCGCAATGGTTCGCAGTCCGAAAGAAAAGTAAGGCTTGTCCTTTTTGCAAGCCGTCTAGTCAGACACAAAAATCACAGCGCCTTTATGTTGGTGCCTTATAAAAATGAAAACAAAATTTTGAGATTTATTATTTTAGGAGGAATCGTATTATGGCAGTTATGTATTATGATCAGGATGCAAATTTAGAATATTTAAACGGGAAAACTATTGCAGTGATCGGTTATGGTAGTCAAGGGCATGCACAGGCACAGAACCTGCGTGATGCCGGTATGAAAGTGGTAGTAGGTTTGCGCGAAGGCAGTAAATCTTGGGCGAAAGCAGAAGACGATGGCTTACAGGTAATGACCGTTGCGGAAGCGGCAAAAGTGGCAGATGTTATCCATATTCTGATTCCGGACGAAACCCAGGCAGCGGTATACAACAAAGACATTGCACCATATATGACCGCAGGGAAAGCGTTGAGCTTCTCTCACGGCTTCAATATCCATTTCAAACAGATTGTAGCTCCGGCAGATGTAGACGTATTTATGGTAGCACCAAAATCTCCGGGTCATAGTTTCCGCAAAGCTGTACAGCAGGGTACAGGTGTACCGGGCTTAGTAGCAGTAGAACAGGATGCAACCGGCAATTGCAAAAATGTAGCATTGGCATTTGCAAGAGCAGTTGGATGCACCAAAGCCGGTGTACTGGAAACCACCTTCAAAGAAGAAACCGAGACAGACTTATTCGGCGAACAGGCCATTCTGTGCGGTGGGATTAGTGCATTGGTACAGGCTGGGTTTGAAACTTTGGTAGAAGCAGGGTATCAGCCGGAAAGTGCTTACTTTGAATGCTTCCACGAATTGAAATTGATTGTGGATTTGATGTATGTAGGTGGTTTGGAATACATGCACTATTCCATCAGTGACACTGCAGAATATGGTGACTATGTAAGTGGTCCTCGTGTGATTACCGAAGATACCAAAAAAGAAATGAAACGCATCCTGAATGATATTCAGACAGGCGTATTCGCAAAAAACTGGATTTTGGAAAACCAGGCAGGTCGTCCATCTTTCAATCGTATGAGAGCCATTGTTGCCGATCATCCAATCGAAAAAGTAGGGAAAGAACTGCGTGACCAGATGCCTTGGTTGCAGAAATAATAGAATTATTACACAACAACAATCAGCAAAAGGAAACAACAGAGATTGGGGTGAATGCCCATGCAGTTAAATGGTGCACAAATAGTGATAAAAGCATTGCAGGAACAAGGGGTAGATACCATTTTTGGTTATCCCGGCGGTGCAGTCTTAGAAATTTATGATGCATTAAAACAAAGCAACATTCGTCATGTGCTGGTACGCAATGAACAGGGTGGTGCCCATGCAGCCAGTGGCTATGCACGGGCTACCGGAAAAGTAGGCGTATGTTTGGCCACCTCCGGTCCCGGTGCTACCAATTTGGTCACCGGTATTGCCACGGCCTATATGGACTCTGTGCCTATGGTTGCCATTACTGGGCAGGTGCCACGGTCTATGATTGGCACCGATGCTTTTCAGGAAATTGATATTACCGGCATTACCGCACCGATTACCAAACATAATTATCTTGTGCAGAAGGTAGAAGATTTGCCGCGCATTATTGCAGAAGCTTTTTATATTGCCGGTACCGGTCGTCCCGGGCCTGTATTGATTGATATCCCTCGTGATGTGACACAGGAAATCATAGAGTATGTGCCGGTAACGGAAGTAGAAATTCGCAGTTATAAACCAACGGTCTCCGGCCATATAGGAATGATCAAACGTGCGGTGAAATCCATCAAAGACGCAAAAAAAATGGTGATTTGTGTAGGCGGCGGTGTTTTAGCAAGCGGTGCCACCAAAGAGGTTGTTGCACTGGCAGAACTAAAAAATGCCACCGTAGTATCTACTATGATGGGGTTGTCCGGATATCCGGCGGAAGAGCGGTTTTTAGGTATGCTAGGTACCTATGGCAATGAGGGTGCCAACCTTGCCGTACAGGATTGTGATTGCTTTTTGGCATTGGGGATGCGCTTTGACGATCGTGTCATTAGTGTGCCGCACAAATTTGCGCCAAAGGCAGAAATCATTCATGTGGATGTAGACCCTGCGGAAATTGGCAAAAATGTGGAGATCGCCATCCCTATTGTTGGCGATGTAAAAGTCGTATTGGAAGAACTGCTGCAGCAGTTGGAAAAACAAAAGGATTTGGTGGTGTGTGAATCCTTGTATCCGCAGATTGCCTTGCCAATGTCTGATGGGTTGAATGTGCCATGGACCATGCAATTGGTAGAAACATTGGTAGACAATCAAAATACCATTATCACTACCGATGTAGGGCAACACCAGGTATGGACTGCCAACAGTTATCGGTTCCGTACGCCGCGTACGTTTATTTCCTCCGGTGGGTTAGGCACTATGGGCTATGGCATTCCGGCTGCCGTTGGGGCACAGATTGCTTGTCCCGATCATTTGGTGATTGCAGTAACCGGCGATGGCAGTTTTCAAATGTGTATGCACGAGTTAGGTACCATATTGGAACAAGAGTTGCCGATTAAAATTTTGGTATTCAACAATCACTTACTTGGCATGGTACGACAGCTACAGTATCACTATAGCGGAGAACGCTACAGTGGTGTACAATACAGCAAAACGGTAAACTTTATGGATTTGGCCAAAGCGTATGGTGCCGCAGGGTATCAGATTACCACCAAAGAAGAAGCACCGGAAGTGCTGAAAGAAGCCTTTGGCAACGGACGATTTACAATCGTAGAAATTGCCATTGATCCCGATGATTTGTGTTTGCCAATTGTATTGGGCGGTCATAGCATTGACGATATGGTATTGTCTCCAAACAAATAAGAAGCAAATAGAAAAGGCTTGTCGATTCTATCATCGACAAGCCTTGTTTTCTGTGTAAATAGGTGTTGCAGTCGCTTATTACCGTTCGTCTTTTACAAACAGTACGGTCAGTACAAAAGCAACAATCAGTGTCAGAGCACCACCGAAGTATGCGTAGTTGATCCCATTGATCTGAACGCTGATGGATTCCGGATTTGGTGCAAAAGCGATAGACAGGCTCATTACGGTAATGAAGATGGCTGTACCCAAAGACCCTGCAGCATTACGGAAGGTGTTACCGATGGCAGTACCATGGCTCATAACACTGTTGTCCAAAGAGTTTAAGCCCCAGGTGTTCAGCGGCATATTTACTAAGGACAACCCTGCGATACGGATGCAATACGCAATGGCGATATAGGCAAGCGGTGTATCTTCTCCCAGTACGGATAACATCAGTGTAGCGACAACTGCCAGTGCAAGCCCCGGAATTGCCAGTTTTCTTGCCCCGTGTTTGTCAAACAGACGACCGCTGATTGGGCTCATACATGCAGATAACAGTGCAGACGGCAAGAGCACCAGCGAAGATGTGGTAGCGCTGAATCCGCGCAGTGTCTGGATATAGATAGGCATCAAGATACCACCCATGATGATTGCTGCATTTACCAGCATAGTCAGAGCGGTAGACATAGCAAATACACGCTGTTTTAATAAATCAATCTTCAGGAATGGTTCTGTCATGCTTAACTGACGTCGTACAAACAGGAACAAGGATACAGCACCGATTACGAAAGAAACTAGAACAACAGTATTGAATCCGGAAGAACCGATAGTACTGAAGCAGTACAGCAAACCGCCAAACCCTAAAGTAGACATAATAACAGACGGAATATCCAGCTGCACATCTTTTGGTTCGCCGAAATTATCCAGATAGAAGAATGCGATAATCATAGTCAGGATTGTCAGCGGTGTTAAGCCATAAAACAGCATGTGCCAGTTGAACGCGTCAATAACAACGCCGGCAACAACAGGCCCCACGCATGGTGCAACCCCAAATACAATCCCAATCATGCCCATCCCGGTACCGCGCATATGACGCGGCAATGTCAGAAGCATCAATACCTGCCCCATAGGCATCATAATACCGCAGCCGGCAGCCTGCAGCACACGGGCAAGCATTACAACGGCAAATTCATTGGAGATAGCGGCGGTAAATGTACCGGCGGTAAACATCCCCATAGCGATGAAGAACAATCGTCTGGTTGTAAATCGGTCAATCAAGAATGCGGTAATCGGTACCATAATCCCGTTTACCAGCATATAACCGGTGGTTAGCCATTGCGCAGTAGATGCATCTACGTGCATTTCTTTCATAATACTTGGCAGAGCCGGTGTCAAGAGTGTCTGGTTTAATACACCCATAAACCCTGCTAAAATCATAATCCCATTAATAATTAGGGCTTTCTTGCTAAGCCCCATTTCCTCAAGTTTTCCCAATGTAAACCCTTCTTTCCAAAAAATCATCTTAAAAAAGTCATCATCGTTCAGAGTATCATTCAGATTAAGCAGGAAAAAAACTGACCATTTCATTCTGT
>JAEIGA010017296.1_pt1 | contig 10982 bp, 13 predicted proteins | sample 9270691 | NCBI WGS metagenome assembly JAEIGA01 (sample SAMN17057246, study PRJNA624740) | gut metagenome | biome: biome; isolation source: fecal sample | host: Bos grunniens | place: China: Xizang | collected 2019 | reverse complement strand
TTTCCGTTTGCATCAAAAACGCGTTCCATTTCGATTTGCTCGATTTCAACGCTGCCAACGGTCATTACGTTGGTTTTAGAATCTGTGTCGGTAAGGTATGCAATAGTTCCTGCAATTGCAAGAGCTGCTACGAGTACCATAGCAAGACACATAATGATTACTTTTTTAAAGTTTTTCATTTCTTTTTCTCCTCAAACGAATTATTTTTGTGTTATAGCCCAAGCCTTTTCGGCTGAATCTATCTCGGTTATGCTACCGTCACGCTGAACTGCATAAGCAGTAAAGGAAAGGGTAGGCATTTCGGTAAGGTTATTGAACATTTCCTTTGTTACGGTATCCTTAACCTTTACCTGATTATCCTTAAGTACGGGGAATTCCTGATCGTCTTTATTGTTATCAACGGCTCTGAAGTAAACGCCGTCAACGTCCTTTAAAGGAGTCCAACCGTCTGCAACGGTAAATTCCATAAAATCATCAAACTTGGCAGGATCGCCCGATTTTTCGATTTTTACGAAAAGCCAACAGTCTTCACTGTCCTTTTCAACTGTTACGGTAGGGTCTTTGGAAATTTTGTGACCGGGTACCATACGATATGTATTGGTATATGGATCGCCGTCGCCGTCGTCAGTATCGCTTTCTTCAAGGGTGATATCAATATCACCATAGGTAAAGGTATTTACAACGGGCTTTGTTTCTGCAACAAGCCATGCGAAAGTACCGCTTACAATACTGAATACAAGTGTAGTTACACTAAGCATTAATAAAATAGTTTTTACTATGCCCTGTTTTGTAAAAAGTTTTCTTTTCATCATTGGCCGCCTTTCTTATTACTGCATCTGCAGATCAAATGCCGTCCAAGCAGCATCCTCATTATCGAAGCCTGCCTTCTGAATAGCGTTACCTACTACAGAAATCTTCATTTCCTTGATTTTAGCGAGTTGTTCGCCGTTAATTTCTCCGGGAACCTTGATTTTGGTAAACAAAGGCTCTAAAGCCTTATCATCGCTTGCCTTATCCAAAGCAGATTTATAACGGAACTCATAGGTGGCGGTATCATTACCGTTATCGGTGATTTTTACGCATTTCCACACGTTAGAGTCCCAGCCTTCAACGTAATTTTCAGGAAGAAAATCATTGCCGAATACTGCCTTTAAGTCCGCAATATCGCTTACTGTAACCAACATACGTACGTAAGAAGCCTCGCTACCCTTTTTTACCGTTACGGTAGGGTCTTTTACGTAAACTCCGCCGGGGATAAGGTGATATTCGTTTGCCTTAACTCTGTCGGTGCTGATTACCACGCCGTTTTCATCAACGTCTGCTTCATCAAGTGTTATATCTACGTTACCAACGGTAAAGGTGTTTACAACCTCGTCGGTATCGCTAAGATACGCAAGAGTTCCCATTACCGATGCAAACACAAGTATAACCACACTAATGCACAGCAGTACTGTCTTCATTTTCTTCATTTTTCTTCTCTCCTTTTTTATTTTTATCAGGCTCTTCACCTGTAATAAAATCGATCATAAATACAAATACCGTTAAAATTATGCCACCTGCAATACCAAGGTACATACCCGGCGGTGTTGTGACAAAGCTCGCGGCATAGCCGAGATAGGGGATTTTGAATATCGGTTTTCCAAGCACGTTATTCATATGTACTCTACCGTTATCGACACTCTTATTGGCGTCACCCTTTGTTGTAAAATAAATAATACCGTCTTCTTTTTCGATACCGACGATTCTGTGCGTAACCGTAGTGTCATCTGACACCACATAGGTTATAACGTCGCCTGTTTTAAGTTCCGACGGTTCAACCTGTTTAACGTATATAATAGCGCCCGTTTTATATTCAGGCTCCATTGACGGTGATAAAACCGTATAAACCTTTAAACCGAAAAGTTGCACCCCTGCAACAAGTAAAGCGAAAACTAAAACAAGAAAAACTATAATCATCGACACACTCTTAAGAATGATTTTAGTTGTTTTCTTCAACCGCGAAGTACCTCCCAAAACTAACACTTTTCATATTTTGTTCTAATGTTATAACATAAAAACTCCCAAAAGTCTTATGCTGACAGCATAAAATGGGCACTTTTTTTAATACTTACAAAAATTTTAAACATTTTATGCTTTTTTTATGGAAATTTTATTGATAATTTGATTGTAAATATTGTTTTTGTGCAAATACTTATACTAAGACGCCAAAAATCCTTTTTCGTTTATTACCCACATAAACGAAGATAAAAAAAGGACACGAAAGCAATGACGCGCTAACGAAACCTTAATTTTCAGGTAACATTATGACACTATTAAGCCGATTTGTCAACCCAAAATGCATAATATTGCATATTTTTCATTTATTGACAAAAGTTTTTACCCATTTTGGACTTATTTATGGTCAAATTTACCGTCAAAATTTACTTGCGCGAAGGGATGATTTATTTATGTCACGAAGAGGAGAATGTATTTATAAAAGAAAGGATGGTCGGTGGGAAGCCAGATACGTTAAGGAATCAGGCGTTGACGGAAGAAAAAAATACGCTTCAATTTATGCTTCAACCTATAAAGAAGCAAAGGAAAAGCAATTAAAGGCTATGCATGATATTGCCAAAAAAATAACAAAGTCTGCAAATTTATGCACAAAAGACCTTGCTGAAGAGTGGCTTTTATGCGTAAAAAACCAAATAAAGCCCTCAAGTTATATAAAATATGAAAATCTGTGCAAAAATCATATAATAAAGAATTTGGGGAATATTCCGATAGATAAAATCAGTTCGGTGACTATACAACAATTTGCAACCGAATTAAAAGAAAAAGGACGAATTGACGGCGGACAGCTTTCTGAAAAAACGGTAAACGATACACTTATTATATTAGGCAAAATTTTCGAATATGCGAGTGAAGAGTATTCTATTGTGCCGCCCGTAATAAAAAATATACGTCAGGAAAGAAAAACTGCGCGAGTGCTTAGTCCAAAGGAACAGCAACGTCTTTGTTTATACTGTCTTAACGATATAAACAGTTATAAATTTTCAATTTTATTAGCTCTTTATACAGGACTGAGAATCGGAGAATTATGCGCACTAAAATGGCAGGACATAACTGACGATAGCATAATAGTGTATAAAACAATGCAACGGCTTAAAACCGACAACGGTGACACCGAGGTTTTTATATCTGACCCCAAAAGCGAATCTTCAAAAAGAGTGATTCCTTTGCCTGAGTTTTTAAAGGAGTTTACAAACAAAATGCGAAAAGCGGACGGTTACGTGTTGGAAACTAACCGAAGTCCTTTTTGTGAGCCGCGCACTATGCAACACCGATTTAAAGAAACGGCTAAAGATTTGGGCTTTAAGGGAGCTACCTTTCATACTTTACGGCATACCTTCGCTACAAGGTGTGTAGAAGCAGGATTTGATATAAAAAGTTTATCCGAAATACTGGGACATTCCGACGTTAAAGTAACACTTAACAGATACGTTCATTCCTCCTTTGAACAAAAACAAAAGAATATGCAAAAGTTAAGCCTTGCGTATATGGCTTAAATGGTCAAAAAAATGGTAAGAAAACATAAAACCCCTTTGTTTTCTTACCATTTTTATAGTTTTTTCGTTTATGTGGGTAATAAACGAAAACCTCTTAACTTTTGGTTAAGAGGTTTTTTGTTTGCAGTACATTGGTTTGAAACCGGGGGCAAGGTTTTTGTTTTTTAAAAGCAAGGAACCTCGCACCACTGCGTTTTTGCCAAATCTTGCACAGATTTCGCTTATATTACGTTCTATTTTCAAAAGTTTATCTTCGTCATCGAAGGAACCAAACATATCAAGCTGTACGTTTGCATCTCCCTCTTTTAGTTTTATTGCCCTTAGTCCTACGCTTCTGCACGGAAGACAACCGTGTTCTTTAAATAGGTTCATGGCAACCCTTGCCAGAGTTATTCCCGTCTGTGTTCCCGAATCAATACGAACGGCGTATTCGTTGGTTTTTAAATCGGTACTCCTTACGATAAGTGTAACTCCCGTTGCGTAGATTTCCTTTTCTCTTAAATTTTCGGCTATTTCTTCTCCGTAAAAAAGCAGTTCTCTGAAAACCTCGTCATCACTTTCAAAATCTTGGCTAAGCGTACGGGAGCGTCCCACACTTTTGGGACGGTCTGTGCTTTTGGGGGTTATGACGGGACTGTCATCCAGCCCCATCGCGCTTCTTTTCAGCATTATTCCGTTTTTTCCGAGAATTTTATCAAGCATTCCGTCACTTGCCAAGGTTATATCGCCTATTGAAAAAATACCTCGGCTATTAAGTTTATTTGCCGTACTTTTACCCACGAAAAGCAGGTCGCTTATTGGAAGATTATATATTTTTTCTTTGAAATTTTCTTTGCTTATAACGGTTAAACCCTCAGGCTTTTTCATATCGCTTCCAAGCTTTGCAAAGGATTTATTGAAGCTTACTCCCACCGAAGCGGTTATGCCAAGTTCGTTTTTTATATCACGCATTATTTTTTTTGCAATAGTCTGACCGTCGCCGAAAAGCAAGTAACTTCCCGTAACGTCAAGCCAACATTCATCCATTCCGAAGGGCTCTACCATATCGGTATAGCGGTGATAAATTTCCCTTGCTTTTATAGAAAATTCCTCGTATTTATCATAAAGAGGCGGTAAAATATAAAGTCCTGCGCATTTTTGCTTTGCCTTCCATATAGGCTCGGCGGTTTTTACACCGAATTTTTTCGCAATTTCATTTTTTGCAAGTATTATTCCGTGGCGCTCCTGCACACTTCCCGCAACGGCAACGGGCTCGTTTACAAGGGTTTGATTATAAAGAAGGCTGACCGATGCAAAAAAGTTATTAAGGTCACAATGCAGAATGGTTCTTTCCATTTTTATTCTCCTAACTTACGTAAGACGGCATTAAATGTTCAAGCGCGCTTACGTGTATTCTTTCCACCTGACGTTTACTGTAATTAAGAAGCTCTGCGGTTTCTTCCAAGGTTTTTCCGCAAAGATATTTTTGCGCGAGTACCTCGCTTTCAACCTGATCGGCGATTTTTCCTATATCGTCTTCGATAAAATCTCTGAGCAATATCGCTTCACTCATTTCTCTTTTGTATTTTTCGCTTTTATCGGCATTCTTTGCCGACAACAAATAGCAACGTGAAATTTTGGCAAGGGCAAGCGGATACTGTTCAAGATAAACTCTCTTGTCATCCACCGACCATTCTCTCATATCATTCCCGCTCCTTTTAAAGCGTAATACTGTCCGTAGCTTAATTTACAGTCGTGATATTTATTATAGGTATCCACCTCGTTTACCGCCTTATACAGAGGACTGTTTTTTCTTATTTCTTCCTGTTCCTTTTCTCTTTCAAACATTTTTTCTCCAAGTTTTCTACAGCTTTCGCTACAGTATCTTCGGACACTAACTCCCGTAGGACGTCCACAGTAGCTACAGTAGTTCCCCCTCTTTTCGCTATAGTTCATCCCCGAACAGTAAGGACACAACAGAAGTTTTTCACTTCCTTTCGGTGTCGGTTCAAAATAAACCTTTGCGAACTCAAACTCCATCCGACAATCCGAACAATAATACAATGCTTTTTACCTCCGTAAAATTAAAATTTTTTCTTGACTTATCTCTTTGTTTGTTATATAATGTTCGTGTACTCCCGAACACTTGTTCTATTATATTACGGAAATCCGTAATTGTCAAGTGTCTGCGCCAATTTTTTAAAAAAAGGTGGAAATTTTATGGATAGTATTTATGAAAGAATCGAAAAGCTTTGCAAGGAAAAAGGAATAACTATAACCGATTTATGTAGAGAGTGTGCCATACCCCGCGCAATACTTTCGGACTATAAAATGGGCAGAAGCAAAGCCCTTTCTACCTCTGTTTTATCTAAAATCGCGACCTTTTTTTCGGTCAGCGTGGAATATCTTTTAGAGGGCAAAAATTCAAAAGCCGTTGAAAATCAGTTAAAGGTTGCGCTTTTCGGCGGAAGCGACGACGTAACCGACGAAATGTGGGAAGAAGTGAAACGCTATGCAAAATTCATTTACGATAAAGAGCAAAAGTCTTGACGAGCTTTACCGCATAGCCGAAGAAGAAGGAATAAAGATTTTAAGCTTTAATCTTCCAAAAAACAAAGCCGTCACCGTTAATATCGGCGACGACTGTTATATCGGAGTTGACCCTGCCGTTTTTGGCAGAGAATGTGAAGAACGCGTGGTACTGGCTCACGAAATGGGGCATATTGCCACCGGCGGTTTTTACGATACCGACTGTTCACAGCTTCAAAGGGATAAAATAGAGCAAAAGGCTGAAAAATGGGCTATTCACTTTTTGGTTCCCATTAAACTTTTAAAGGAAGCCATAAAGAACGGCGTTTATACAACGAGTGACCTTGCCGAGCATTTCTCGGTACCGGTAAATTATATGGAAAAGGTTTTAAAATACTATACGGAAAAATAATCGCATCGATTAACCGATGCGATTATTTTATATAAGTTTAAATTCTTTTGTGTTAAGAAGCGCTGCTTCCTCACTGCTGTGCGAAACGAATACCACCGTTTTATTTTCGGTGTATTTGTTTATTAAAAGGGCAGTATTTTTTTTGGTTTCTTCGTCGAGCCCGTTTAGTGCTTCGTCAAGCAAAAGTAGGTCAAAATCCATAGACAGCGCTCTGGCTAAAGCCACTCTGCGTTTCATACCACCCGAAAGTTCATATATAGGCATATCTTCGTTTCCCTTAAGGCCTAGCTGATTTAACAATTCCTTTGCCTTTTCTTCGCTTGAAAATAAAGCAATATTTTTCAGCACGGTTAGATTTGGGATTAGTCTATCCTCTTGGAAAACGGTGGAAATTTTTATATTTTCCTTTATTTCTACTTTACCTTTTTTAACCCTTTCAAGTCCCATTATAAGACGAAGAAGGGTGGTTTTGCCTCTGCCCGAAGCACCGCTCAGCCATATTCTATCCCCTTCTTTAATATGAAGGGAAAAATCCTTTAGCACGTTTTCCTTGCTTCCTTTATAAGAAAAGGTGACGTTTTTAAAATTTATCATTTCGCCACCCCACTTTTTAAAGTAAGCTTTAAAAGATACTCAAAAATCACGCTGAATACCACGATAACCACCGTTACCGCAAAAATCTCGTCGTAATCAATAGCGTTTTTGCCTATCCACAAAAGATTACCGAGAGAAATTTCGGTACGGCTTATTACCTCAGCCGCAACACCCGACTTCCATGCAAAGCCAAGTCCTGTTATAAGGGCAGCCGAATAGGCGGGTTTAATGGCGGGAAAGGTTATAAAACGAAGTATCTTTCCCTTACTAAGTCCCAAAACAGACGCCATTTCAATAAGTGTTTTATCCACCGAGCAAAGCGCACTGTAGGTTGCGTCCCATATTATAGGAAGCACCGTCAAAAAGGCTATAAGGGTAGGTATGTTTTTTTCCTTTACCCATAAAAAAACCAGTATGATGAAGGCGGCAACGGGAACTGCCCTCATAAGACGAAGCAAGGGGGAAATAAATTCACCTATTATTTTAATTTTATTGGAAATAACCGCCAACACCGTTCCCGTCAGGGCGGCAAGTAAAAAACCTATCAGCACTCTGTAGAGAGAAAAAACCGCCGAAAGCCAAAAGGAAAGGTTTTTCGATAGTCTTACCAAAGCGCGAACCACCGTTATTGGCGTGGGTATTGCTATGAGCAGGTTTTTATTCACAAAATATGCTATAACCTGCCACAGCAATATGAAAAAGATAAATATTAAAAGTTTTTTTAAAAATTTTTTAGCCTGCATAATAGAAGCTATCTTCGGGAAGTTTGCCTCCTACGGATTTGGGATTGGCGTCAAACATAACCTTTAAATATCCCGAAAGTCCTTTCTTCATTTCATCTCCTGCGATATAGGTAAGACCACTTGCGGGAATAGCCTTTGTAGCAAGAGCAGCCTTAGGAATAATACCGTACTTTTCGCAAAGAGTACCGGTAGCCTTAGCATCGGTTATTGCCAGATTTATGGATTCCTCGTATTCTTTAAGGAAGGTTTTTACAGCGCCTTCATTTTCCTTTAAAAATTCGTTTCTTACGATTACGCAACCCATATAAAGACTGCTGTCGGCAGATTTCTTTGCCCATTCTTCGCCCATATCCAATACCTTTTTAGCGGTGGTATATTTTAAAAGAATACTTGTGGCAACGGGCTGCGGAGCCATAATAACCGCATCCTTATTTTCTTCCTTTGCCCAAACGGCAGGAAGTTCGCTTCCGTCGGCAACGAATTTAATGGTAACGTCCTTTTCGGGATCAATTCCGTTTTGGGTAAGAACGTAACGGAGAATATATTCGGGGTTAGCGTTCTGACCGGGGGAATAGATAGTCTTGCCCTTAAGGTCGGCTACGCTGTTTATCTCTGCGCCGTTTGTAAGCACCGATAAAACGCTGGTGGTGTTTACCGCAAGAACGGTTACACCGCCTTCGGTTCTATTATAAAGGGTTGCGGCAAGGTTTGTTGCAACTGCGGCTATATCAGCCTCGCCCTTAGATACTGCGGCAACGATTTCATCATTAGCGGCAACCATTTTGAAGTTATATTTATTAAGCGCTTTGCCCTCTTCACTTTTTGCGCGAAGATTAACGGCGCCTATACCGGTAGGGCCTGATAAAACGTAAACGTTCATTTCGGCGGTAGCCGGTTCCTTAGTGTTAGCGGCACATCCTGTAACACCTAAAACAATCAACAGTACCAACAATAAGCTTAACAAATTTTTCATTTTAATCACCTTTCTGCGTTTTACGCTATGACCTTTATTTTATTATCCTCGCGGACAATCATTTTTTTGTGTTCTAAATTTTCAAGAGAGCGGTAAAGTGAAGTTCTTCCCATACAAAGAAGTGAAGCAAGTCCCGTCATTTTGCCTTCGTATCCTCCGTTTTTGCAAAGGAAATCATAAAGCTTTCCCTCTGCTCCACCACGCATCATTAAAGCAAGACGTTCATTTAAAAAGCGGATACGGTCGGTCAGAAACGACATAAAGTTGATCGCAACTTCAGGATGTTTTTTGAAATTTTCAAGAAGGCTCATTTCTTCTATAAACAAAACTTCGCTTGACGTTGACGCTTCAATACGGCTGATATAGTTTTCGCTTTCCGAAAAGAGCGCCGCCGCGCCGAAGATACTGCCTTTACCGAAGGTGGTAAGGGTACCCGTGGCTTCAAGAGGATACGCCTTAAGGCTTCCCGAAAGCACAACGCCTATAGAGTTTTTGAACTCCTTTTTATCATATACCGTATCTCCTTTATTAAAGGTAACGGGGCTGTTTATTTCTAAATCCTCCACCGCCGACCTGTTATTCTTAAAAAGATAGGTGTTTAATAAAGCTTCTCTGTATTTCTCCATTCTTTACCTCTAAACTGTACCATTTGGAACACTTTTTATTTTATAATACAACATCGTTAACAATTTGTCAATAGAATATTGCATAAAAGACTTTAAAAAATTTTTTAATGTGATACAATATAAATAACTATTTTAAAAGAAGGTAATTTTATGGCAAAAAAACAGTTTAAAGCACAATCTAAGCGTCTTTTAGACCTTATGATCAACTCAATTTACACAAATAAGGAAATTTTCCTTCGTGAACTTATTTCGAATGCAAGTGACGCTACTGATAAGCTTCACTATCTTTCCTTAACCGACGAGGTGGCAAGAAATGCGCTTAAAGACAATAAAATAAAAATTATTGCCGACAAAGAAAACCGCACCCTTACCATAACGGATAACGGTATCGGTATGGACGAAAAGGAACTGGAAGAAAACCTTGGTACGATTTGCAAAAGCGGTTCACTTCAGTTTAAAGAGGAAATGAGCGAAGCCGAAGAAAAGGAAGCCGTTAATATTATCGGTCAGTTTGGCGTAGGCTTTTACTCTGCGTTTATGGTTTGTGATACCCTTACCGTTAAGAGCCGTTCTTATAAAAGCCAGCAGGCTCACCTATGGGAAAGCAACGGTGTTGACGGATATTCCATTAAGGAATGTGACAAGGAAAGCGTTGGTACCGAAATTATCCTTTCCTTAAAGGAAGACACCGAGGACTTTAAATATTCCGACTTTTTGGAAATCTATAAATTAAGAAGTCTTATAAAGACCTATTCCGATTATATCCGCTATCCTATAGTTATGGATATTGAAAAGACCAAGGAAGAGGGCGAGGGCGAAGAAAAGACCAACGTTACCTATATTGAAGAAGAAACCCTTAACAGTATGGTGCCCGTTTGGAAAAAGAGCAAGGCAGAGCAGACTGAGGAAGAGCTTAACCGTTATTATAAAGACAGCTTCTTTGATTTTGAAGACCCGCTGTTTACCATAAGCGTTTCTGCTGAGGGTGTTGTTTCTTATAAGGCGCTTCTTTACGTTCCCGCAAAAACTCCTTACGATTATTTTACCAAGGAATACGAAAAAGGACTTAAGCTTTATCAGAGCGGTGTTATGATTATGGAAAAATGCTCCGACCTTATTCCCGAGCATTTCCGCTTTGTAAAGGGTGTTGTTGATACCGAGGATTTATCCCTTAATATTTCCCGTGAAATGCTTCAGCAGGATGCAGGACTTAAGACCATTGCAAAAAATATTGAAAAGAAGATACATTCCGAGCTTAAGCGCAGTCTTGATAATGACAGAGAAAAATACGAAACCTTCTGGAAAGCCTTTGGTATTCAGCTTAAATACGGTGCCGTTGCGCAGTACGGAATTTATAAGGACAAATTAAAGGATTTACTTCTTTTCTGGTCAAGCAATCAGGGAAAGCTTATTACCATCAGCGAATATCTTAAAACCATGCCCGAAGACCAAAAGCACATTTATTACGCTTGCGGTGAAACGGTTGCAAAAATCAACAGTCTTCCCCAAACAGAACTTATTAAGGCTAAGGGCTATGATATGCTTTGCCTTACCGATGAGGTTGACGAATTCCTTGTA
>JAEIGA010017295.1_pt1 | contig 10982 bp, 10 predicted proteins | sample 9270691 | NCBI WGS metagenome assembly JAEIGA01 (sample SAMN17057246, study PRJNA624740) | gut metagenome | biome: biome; isolation source: fecal sample | host: Bos grunniens | place: China: Xizang | collected 2019 | reverse complement strand
GCCGCGTTTCGCCGCAGATACCGGAGGGGCAGGGGGGAGAGGTCCATGCCGGTCACAGCGTAGCCACGCCTTGCCAGCGCCACCGACAGATGCCCCAGGCCGCAGCCGCCCTCGAAGACCGCGCTGCCGGGGGTGAGATGGGCCGTTGCATGCTCTGCCAAAAGGTCATAGCTTCGGGTATAGTTGGCGCTGTCCCGCCAGAAGGCGGCGCTTTCCTCGGCCCAGGTGAACATCAGCAGCCCTCCTTCGGCACCAGCACCGGCCCCTGGGGCGTGTCCAGAAGGTCGATCCGCCGCCCGTAGAGCTCTTCGAGCAGGGCGGGGGTGATTACCTCCCGGGGCATGCCCAGTGCCAGCACCCGGCCATCCTTTAGCGCCAGGGCACGGTCCGCGAACCACAGGGCGTGCTGGGGGTCGTGGGTGGAGAGGAGGACCGTGTACCCGGATCGGGCGAGGTCCCGGGCCACCTGCAGGACCAGCAGTCGGTTGCCGTAATCGAGGCTGGAGGTGGGCTCGTCCATCAAGAGTATCTTCGCCTGCTGACTGAGGGCCCGGGCGATGAACACCAGCTGCTGCTCCCCGCCGGACAGCTGGTCGAAGGGCCGCTCCGCCAGGTGTTCGATATGCACCCGCGCCATGGCCGCCCTGGCCATTTCCCGCTCCTTCTCCCCGGGCACAGCGAAGGGGGACAGACTGTGGCTGGTGCCCATGAGCACCATATCGAAGGCGCTGTACCGGAAGGACAGGGGATGGGCCTGGGGGATGGCGGCCACCCTATGGGCCCGCTCCCGAGGGGAGAGGGCGGAAAGGTCAACCCCGTCGGCCAAAATCTTCCCCGCATACCGGCGCTCGAGGCCCATGACACACTTGAAGAGCGTGGTCTTGCCCACACCGTTGGGCCCCAGGATGGCCAGCAGTTCCCCAGCCTGGGCGGTGAAGGAGATTTCATGTAGTACTTCGTGTTTGCCGTAGCTGAAGGACAGGTTTTCGACGGTCAGGCTCACAGCTTCTCCTCCTTCCTTGTAATGAGATAGAGGAAGAAGGGCGCGCCGATGAGGGCGGTCAAAATGCCGATGGGGATCTCCACGGCCAGAAGATTTCTCGAAACGTCGTCCACCAGCAGCAGAAAGGCAGCCCCGCAGAGAAAGGACCCGGGTACGAGATACCTATGATCGCTCCCCAGGAGCTTCCGGCACAGGTGGGGCACCACCAGGCCCACCCAGCCGATCATGCCTGAGAAGGACACGCTGGCGGCGGTGATGAGGGTGGCGCAAAGGAGCAAAGCAAGACGCACCCGGTTGGTGTTCACCCCCAGGCTTTTCGCTTCGCTTTCGCCCAGGCTCAGAAGGTTCAGCTGCCATCGGAGCAGGAACAGGGGCACAAGGCCGATGACCATGGGCAGGAAGGCCAGGGGCACGTCGGAGAGCCGGGTGCCGGAGAGGGAGCCCATGAGCCAGTAGGTGATCTGGGGGAGTTGGTTGGAGGGGTCGGCCACCAGTTTGATGTAGGAGGTGCCGGCGTTGAACAGCGAAGACAGCATGATGCCCGCCAGGATCAGGTTGATGAGCCGCGCCCCGGGGGCCCGGCGGGCCACCAGCATCACGAGACCCACGGTGAGGAACCCGAAACCGAAGGCGGAAAGGGTGATCATCCGGGTGGAAGCCCCCAGCAGGATGGCCAGCGCGGCCCCGAAGGCGGCGCCGCTGGAGGCACCCAGGATGTCCGGGGAGGCCATGGGGTTGTGGAACACCCCCTGGAAGGCGGCCCCTGCCGCGGACAGGGAGCAACCGACGAGACAGGCCATCAGGATGCGGGGCAGGCGGATGTTCACCACCACGGTCTCCATCTGCGCGGTCCAGGTCCGCTGCAGGACCTCACGGCCCGTGAACAGCTCCAAAAATCGGGCAAACAGGATCTTCACCACCTGCAGGGGCGGCACCCTGTATCGGCCCAGAGAGAAGGAGAGGAGGAACAGGGCGACCAAAACCAGGCCCAAGATCAGCAGGGCCCGGCGGGCCTTTCGGTCAGCGGCCATGGACTTTCCTCCCTTCCGTTATTTTCACGTAAAGATAACGCTTGCTTACAGTATACGCCCCCGCCCCCCGTTTGTCCAGCCCCAGGCGCGAAAAAGGGGATTGTGGCGGGCGGCTTTCCGTGGTATAACGTTGGAAAAGCCTGGGAGGGAATGCCCATGATCATCCACGACTTCGACCCCAAGACTCCGTCCATGATCGACATGGAGGCCTTCTACGGCCCCCGGCAGCATCAGGTGGACAAGTGCCTGATCCTCTTTTCCAAGGAGATCCACGACGGCCTTCTGGACCGGTACGACTGCACCGTCATCGGCCGCATCGGCGCCTGCAACGGCAGCACCCCCATCTACTGCTTTTCGCTGGACGGGGAGCCGGTGGCCTTCTATCTCAGCGCCATCGGGTCCGCCCTGGCCTCCGGTTTCTGCTACGAGGTCCACTGGCAGACCGGCGCGACCAGATTCGTCATGTTCGGCTCCTGCGGGAGCCTGGACGGAGAGGTCACCCGGGGCCGCTACATCGTCCCTGCCGAGGCCTATCGGGGCGAGGGAGCGTCCTACTACTACGTCCCGCCTGCCGACTATATCGGGATCAAGAACGCCGACCGGGTGGCCGCTGTCTTCGACGAGCTGGGCGCGCCCTATGTACAGGGCCGGGTATGGACCACCGACTCCATGATCCGGGAGACCGTGGGCCTGGTGGACCGGCGGAAGCGGGAGGGCTGCATCGCCGTGGAGATGGAGCTTGCCGGCGTGCAGGCCCTCTGCGACTTTTACGGCCTGGAGCTCTATAACTTCCTGGAGGCGGGAGACGTGCTGGCGGAAAGCGGCTACGACGCGGCGGGCCTCCACAGCGCCAACCACGACCTGGGCAAGCTCCGGCTGGGGCTTGAGATACTGAAGCGAGTGTAAAGGAGAGACAAAAATGAAATCCACCTGGACCCTGCCCGAGGGCTATGGGCAGAAGTACCTCATCGACCTGAAGGACAACAAGAAGCAGTTCTGGATCGTCAACGGCCTGTCCATCCTCATCATGCTGCTGCTCCTGGCTGTTTTCTTCCAGCTCATGTGGCACGGCTTTCTGGAGCTGCATTTCGAGGGCCTGCCCCGTCAGGTCCTGGTCATGGCCCTGGGTACCCTGGCCTATATCCCCCTCCACGAGCTGGTCCACGGGATCTGCATTCGCCGCTTTTCCGGCAAAAGGGCCCGCTACGGCTTCACGTCGGTCTACGCCTACGCGGGGAGCGAGTGCTATTTCAACAGGCGCGACTACCTGATCATCGCCGCCGCCCCGGTGGTGTTCTGGGGCATCGTGTTCCTCCTGCTGCTGTTCCTGCTGCCCGTGAACTGGCGGTGGGTGCCCTACGTCTGGCAGCTCTTCAACCTCTCCGGCGCGGCGGGGGACTTCTATGTGTTCTGGCGGCTGAGGAAGGAGAACGACACCATCCTCTGCCAGGATACGGGGGTGAAGATGGCGGTGTTCGACCGGGCCTGAAAGTGTATATTATTGGGAGCAAATTGACTTGATCCGGGGAGAATGGTACTATGGACCACAGAGAAAAGTTTGCTTTGTGGAGGTACGTCGGCTATGGATGTGGAATTGGCCCCGGTCATCGTGGATGGAGAGAGCCTGACCATCGAGAAGGTGGTGGCGGTGGCCCGATACGACGCCCCGGTGAAGCTCAGCGAAAGCTGCTATGAGGCCATCGACCGGGCCCGGGCCCTGGTGGACCGGATCGTGTCGGAGGACCGCCGGGTCTACGGCATCTCCACCGGTTTCGGGGAGTTTTCCAAGATCAACGTGGGCCACGAGCAAAGCGGCCAGCTCCAGGAGAACCTGATCCTGAGCCATTGCGTGGCAGTGGGCACCCCCTTCGGCCGGGAGATCGTCCGGGCCATGATGCTCCTGAGGGCCAACGCCCTCGTGAGGGGCAACTCCGGCATCCGGCGGGAGCTCATCGAGTGCCTCATCGACATGCTGAACAAGGGCGTCACCCCCGAGGTGCCCCGGCAGGGGTCCCTGGGCGCTTCCGGCGACCTCGCCCCCCTTGCCCATATGGCTCTGGTGCTCATCGGCCGGGGCGAAGCCTGGTATCAGAACGAAAAGCTCCCCGGCGCCGAGGCCATGCGGCGGGCGGGCATCCCCACCTATCACCTGCTGGCCAAGGAGGGCCTGGCCCTCATCAACGGCACCCAGTGCATGACCGCCATCGGCACCCTGGTGTGGTACGACCTCGAGCGCGGGGCCAGGCTCGCCGATATCACCGCCTCCATGACCATGGAGGCCCTCACCGCCCTCACCTCCGCTTTCGATCCCCGCATCCACGCCATCCGCCCTCAGCGGGGCCAGAGCCTGGTGGCAAAGAACATCCGGCTGCTCCTTGAAAACAGCCCCACGGCGGAAGCTTCCAAAAACCTTCGGGTCCAGGATGCCTACGCCATCCGCTGCATCCCCCAGGTCCACGGGGCGGTCCGGGACTCCATCGCCTATGTGCGCAGCGTCCTTGAGATCGAGATGAACTCCGTCACCGACAACCCCATCCTCTTCCCCGAGGACGAGTCCGTCATCTCCGGCGGCAACTTCCACGGGGAGCCCGTGGCGTTGGTCATGGACTTCCTCGGCATCGCGGCGGCGGAGCTGTGCTCCATCTCCGAGCGCCGTCTCGAGCGCATGGTGAACCCCACGCTCAGTAACGGTCTGCCCGCCTTTTTGACCCCCCGGGGCGGCCTCAACTCCGGCTACATGATCTGCCAGTACGCGGCAGCCTCCATCGTGTCCGAGAACAAGGTCCACGCCCATCCCGCCAGCGTGGACAGCATCCCCTCCTCCGCCAATCAGGAGGACCATGTGAGCATGGGCACCACCGCGGCGAGGAAATGCCGGACCATCGTAAAGAACCTGTTCACGGTCCTTGCCTACGAGCTCATGGCGGCGGTCCAGGCCATCGACCTTCGGGGCATCGCTGACCAGCTCTCCCCGGTCCACGAGGAGATCTACCGCCTGGTCCGCACCGTGGTCCCATTCTGTGAGGACGACCACGAGCTGCGGGTAGACGTAGCCGCCATGAACAAGCTCATCCGCTCCGGCAAGATCGAGAAACTGGTGGCGGAGTCCCTGCCCGACTTCCAATAAGATACCGTTTTTTCAAAGCCCGGCGTCGGCCGGGCTTTTTGCATATTCTGCCGCTTCTGCGCGTATTTTGAAACAAAACGCGATCAGGAGGCGAATATGGTTTTTTCTGAGGTAAAGGTGACCGAGCGGCAGCAGAATGCCGGGCCCTGCGGCCGGTTCACGGTCCGGGAGCGGTCGGATAAGGTGACCGTCCGGGCCGGCAGCATGATGGCAAAGCTCAGTCTGTGCCTGGGCGTGCTGCTCATCGCTCTGGTGCTGGAGCTGGGCGGCGCGGGGACGGACCGGCAGCAGGCGGTGTTCGCGGCAGAGAAGGCCGGGGAACCCCAACCCACCGCTCGTGAGGAGCTGGGCGCCCTCTACTTTGTGGAGGTGAAGGGGGAGACCTCCACGGCTCAGGCTCAAATGACCGGCGTGCAGCGGGCGAAATGGGCCCCGCCGGTCCTGTCCGACGAGGTGACCCTGCTGAGGGAGGACAGCGTGGTGGGCTTTTCAGCCCTGAATACGGACGTGAGCTGCTGCTGCGCCGGTCAGGTGTTCGCGGTGGGGGAGGACGAGGACTGGGGTAAATACGTCCGCATCCGCTCCGCCGGGGACATCGACGCGGTGTACTACGGCTTTGAAGAGGTGAAGGTCCGGGCCGGAGAGACCGTGGCGGCGGGCCAGCTCCTGGGTACGGTGCCCGTGGGGCGGCGGGTGTATTTCGCCGTGTCGGAAAAGGGCGCTCCCCAGGACCCCCGCGCCTACGTGTCCCTGACGGTGCAGAAGCAGGCATGAAGCGGATATTGCTCCTGGGCAGGACGGAGGTGTGGGCCCATTGGACGGTGCTGCTGACCGTCCTTTTTTTGACGGTGACGGAGGGACCTATGCGGGTGGGCCTGGGGCTGCTGGCTCTGCTGCTCCATGAGCTCGGTCACCTGTTGACCGCCCGGGGCCTCGGCTATCGGGTCCGATCCCTGGAGCTGTGGCCCTTCGGCGCGGCGCTCTCCGTGGACGGTGGGGCGGGGAGCCTGCCGGTATCCCTGGCGGGCCCCCTTTGCGGTCTCACAGCGGCGGCCATGAGCCTTATGATGTTGCGGCTGCTCCCCCAAACGGCGGCGGTCATGGAGCCCTTCTTCCTGCTGAACCTGACCCTTTCCGCCGTGAACCTGCTTCCCGCGGAGCCTCTCGACGGGGGCCGGGCCCTGGCGGCGCTGCTTGCCCGCACCCTGGGCATGCGGCGGGCCCGGCGGTTCACGGCCTGGACGGGCCTGTGCCTGGGCGGCGGACTTCTGGGGCTGGGCGTCTACGGGGCTTTTCTGGGTGTGGGCAGCGAAGGAGCTCTCCTCTTCGCCGGGTTTCTGCTCTTCTCCGGCCTTCGGACCCTGCTGGGGGAGGATCGGGCTCTGGACGGGTTTCTGGACAACCGGGCGTCACTGCAGGCGGGCCGCCCCGTGGAGGTCCGGGAGGCGGCGCTGTATGCGGATCGGACCGCGGAGGAGGCCCTCCGATCCCTGCGCCGGGGCCGGTATACCCTCATCCGGGTCGTCGGCAAGGGGGATCGGCTCCTGGGCACCCTGGATGAAGGGGCCCTCCTGGAAGGCCTTATGAAACGGGGCGAGGCGGCTACTTTAGGCGAACTGGTTTTTCTGTTTGACCGGTGAAAGGTTATGTGGTATAGTATGTAAGTTGTAAACTGAGTTTTTATACCTATGGGTCTAAAAACACAGAGAATTGGGCAAAAATACAGGCAGGAAAGCGGGACATGACGGAAGAAGCTTTGGCGCGGCTCCTCTCTCGGGTGGAGAAGCCCGCCCGGTACATCGGCGGCGAATACAACATGCAGGTGAAGGAGCAGGCGGACCTTCGCTTTGCCCTGTGTTTCCCCGACGTGTACGAGATCGGCATGTCCCATCTGGGCTCCCGCATCCTCTATAACGTGCTGAACCGGATGGACGGCGTCAGCTGCGAGCGGTGCTTCGCCCCCTGGACGGACATGGAGCAGGCACTCGTTGAGGCGGGGGAGGAGCTGTTCACCCTGGAGACTCGACGCCCCCTCAGGAGCTTTGACATCGTGGGCTTTTCCCTGCTGTATGAGATGTGCTACAGCAACGTACTGACCATGCTGGAGCTTGCCCGCATCCCCTTCCTGAGCCGGGATCGGGGGGAGGATCATCCCCTCATCGTGGCGGGCGGCCCCTGCGCCGTGAACCCGGAGCCCATCGCTCCCTTCTTCGACGCCGTCCTAATCGGCGACGGAGAGGAGATGGTGCCGGAGCTGGTGAACGCCTGCCGGGCCTCCCGGACCGCGGGGGAAGATAAGGCGCAGCTTTTGGAGCGCCTCGCCGCTATCCCCGGGGTTTACGTGCCCGGCTTCTACGAGGCGGAGTATGACGAAAACGGCTTCAAGGCTATCCATCGCCTCAACGACAAGGCCCCCGAAAAGGTGACCCGACGTATCCTCGATGACCTGGACGCCGCGCCCTTCGTGGGGGTGCAGTTGGTGCCCCATATGCAGATCGTCCACGACCGGGTGGCGCTGGAGGTCATGCGGGGCTGCACCCGGGGCTGCCGGTTCTGCCAGGCGGGGTACATCTACCGGCCCGTGCGGGAACGGTCCGAGAAGACTCTTTTGGAACAGGCGGAGCATCTGGTCAGCTGCACGGGGTATGACGAGGTGTCCCTGCTGAGCCTGTCCACCGGGGACTACTCCCACCTCCACGACCTGTTGCCTGAGGTCATGGACCGCATGGAGAAGAATCGGGTGTCCGTGGCCCTGCCCAGTTTGCGCATCGACTCCCTGCTCAAGGAGGAGTTGGAGAAGATGCAATCCGTCCGCAAGGCGGGCCTGACCTTCGCGCCCGAGGCCGGGACCCAGCGCATGCGGGACGTGATCAACAAGAACGTGACCGAGGAGGACCTTTTAAGGGCTTGCTCCGACGCCTTCGAGTCCGGCTGGAACGGCGTCAAGCTGTACTTCATGATCGGCCTCCCCACGGAGACCGACGAGGACGTGCTGGGCATCGCCGAGCTCGCAAAAAAGGTCTCCCGCCTGTTCTACTCCATGCCCAAGGAGAAGCGGGGCAAGGGCCTTCGGCTCACGGTCAGCGTGTCCACCTTCGTCCCCAAGCCCCACACCGCCTTTCAGTGGTGCGCCCAGGACGAGCCCGAGGAGATCCGAAGGAAACAGCGGCTCCTGGTGGGCGCCATGAAGGGCGTCCGGGGCGGGGAGCTCCACTACCACCCCAGCTTCCTGTCCGTGCTGGAGGCCGCCTTCTCCCGGGGGGATCGGCGGCTTGCTGAGGTGCTGATCCATGCCCATGAGAAGGGCTGCCGCTTCGACTCCTGGAGCGAGCATTTCAAGCCGGTTGCCTGGAACGAGGCTTTCCACGAGTGCGGCCTCACGGTGGAGGAATACGCCCACCGCCAGAGGTCCCTCGACGAGCCCCTGCCCTGGGGCCACGTGGACGTGGTGGTGACGGCCGACTATTTGAAACGGGAGTATGAGAAGGCCATGGAAGCGGTCACCACGAAGGACTGCCGCCAGGGCTGCAACGGTTGCTTTGGGAGGGCCTATGCGGATCATCGCTGCTTTGCATGAGACGGGCCGGGCGGCGTATCTCAGCCACCTCGATATGCAGCGGACGCTCCAGCGGTCCCTCCGCCGGGCGGACATGCCGCTTATGTACTCCCAGGGCTTCAACCCGCACCCCCTGATGGCCTTTGCGGGGGCCCTTGCCACGGGGGCGGAGAGCCAGCGGGAGTGGTTCGACGTGCGCCTCGACGGCGACATCGCTCCTGCCGACTTCGAATCCCGGCTCAACGCGGTGCTGCCTGAGGGCATGGCCGTGTCCCACGCCATGGAAGCGCCGGAGAACCTTTCCACCCTGACCGGGCATCTGGTCGCCGCCCGGTACACCCTGTGGGTGCGGCCCCAGCGGGTCGTCTCGGCGGCCGAGGTGAGCAGCGCCCTCGATAGACTGCTGCACAGTGAAGAATTGATGGTACAGAAGCGGACGAAGAGCGGGGCCATGGTGCCCCAGAACATCCGTCCGCAGCTCTTGGAAGCAAGGCTGATGGACTGCGACGGCGGCTCCTTCACCCTGGACGTTCTGGGAGAGCTGACCGCCGGTGGCGGGTTGCGCACGGAAGCGTTGGTCAACGTGCTGCTCGATTTTCTGGGGTCAGCGGGCTCTTTCAGATGCCGGCGGGAGGAGATGTACTTCGACGGCCTGCCCGGTCTTCCCAGCCTTGGGAAAGGAAAAGAATGAATAAGGAAATTTTGGTAGACGCCAACAAGTTCGCCATCCGCGTGGCGGTGGTGGAGGACGGCACCCCCGTGGAGCTCTACGTGGAGCAGAACGGAACGGAACGGCTGGTCGGGAACATTTACCTGGGCAAGGTCCAGAACGTGCTGCCGGGCATGCAGGCAGCCTTCGTGGACATCGGCCTCGAGAAGAACGCCTTCCTCTACGCCGGGGACGTGTTCTTCCCCGGGGATCAGTACGACGAACTGGAGCAGCTCCCGGAGACCCGCAAGATCGGCGACCTTCTAAAGCCCGGTCAGAACGTGCTGGTCCAGGTGGCCAAGGACCCCGTGGGCACTAAGGGCGCCCGGGTCACCACCCACATCACCCTTGCCGGTCGGTCCTTGGTCCTCATGCCCACGGTGGACTACGTGGGGGTCTCCCGCCGCATCGAGAAGGAGGACGAGCGGGGTCGGCTCCGCAAGATTCTGAACGAGATCAAGCCCAAGAACAAAGGCGTCATCGTCCGCACCGCCTCCGCGGGGAAGACCAAGGAGGCGTTCCAGGAGGATCTGGAGAGCCTGCTGACCCTCTATGAGGAGATCGAGAAGAAGTCCAAGAAGACCAAGGCCCCCGCCCTCATGCACGCGGAGCAGAGCCTGCTGTTCCGTACGGTCCGGGACCTTCTCATGAAGGACGTGGACCGGGTCTTCGTCAACGACCAGGAGGCCTTCGAAAAGCTCAAGCAGATCGCGGACGTCATGGCCCCCAAGCTGAAGCCCCGCATCCTCTACAAGGACAGCGAGGCCCTCTTCGACCGCTACGACACCGAGGCGAAGATCGAGAACGCTCTCGCCCGCCAGGTGTGGCTCAAGTCCGGCGGGTATCTGGTCATCGACCGGGCTGAGGCCCTGACCGTCATCGACGTGAACACGGGCAAGTACGTGGGCAAGGACAACCTGGAGAAGACCATCACCAACACCAACTGCGAGGCGGCCAAGGAGATCGCCGTGCAGCTTAGGCTCCGGGACATCGGCGGCATCGTCATTATCGACTTCATCGACATGGACAAGGAGGCCGACCGGCAGAAGGTCCTCGCCACATTGAAGGACGCCATGAGGGACGACCACACCCGCTCCCACGTGTTCGGCTTCACCCATCTCGGCCTCGTGGAACTGACCCGGAAGAAGACCGGCCGCAGCATCGGCGACACCCTGAAGGTCACCTGCCCCTACTGCCAGGGAGAGGCGAAGGTCCTTTCGCCCTACACCGTCTTCAACCGGCTCCGCAAGCAGACGCTGCAGGTCCTCAAGGGCTGCAAGATGCGCCGCATCTACATGGAGGTCAGCCCCGACGTGGCCGCCGCCATGGAGGAGCTCATGAAGAAGGACGGGGAGCTGTTCCCCGAGGCCAAGGACGCCGACTTCTACGTGAAGGCCAACCCGGCCCTTCACATGGAGAAGTTCACCGTCAAGCCCCTGCCGGACAAGCGGGTGGCCGAGGCGAAGAAGTCCTGCCGGATCATGCACTGAAAATCGCAAATATTTCCGAATTTGCCGGAAATATTTGTTGACACAGCCACGGCCGGGCTGTATAAT
>JAEIGA010017294.1_pt1 | contig 10982 bp, 6 predicted proteins | sample 9270691 | NCBI WGS metagenome assembly JAEIGA01 (sample SAMN17057246, study PRJNA624740) | gut metagenome | biome: biome; isolation source: fecal sample | host: Bos grunniens | place: China: Xizang | collected 2019 | reverse complement strand
GATAAGTTCCTTAAGTCTATGGAAGGCGTCTGCAAGGTCGGCGACATTATCAAGGTAAAATGCCTTGATGTTGACGAGCGTGGCCGCATTAAGCTTTCCCGCAAGGCTGCCATGGCAGAACTTGATGCTCAAGCTTAATCGTTTATCGGTTATATCGAAAAAAGCCCGCTGTTTTCAGCGGGCTTTTTTTCTGTCAGTATTGTGTCTTCGAGTTGAATTATAATTAGATAAATTGTCGGTGATTTGGTAAAATACCTTGCGAAGAGATAGATTAGCAAGGATCTATATTATGATTGAAATGAAAAAAATATTTGTTGCAGTTTGTTGTATCGTTACTGTTGCATTTGCAGATGTGACGCGTGATGGAGTAACGGTGATGAGCTCTGATAGCGGTATAGTTCCTCCGAGCGGTGATTTTACGGCGATGATTACATTTCGACACCAAGGCTATGCACCAATACCTAAGACGATGAGCTGGCGTAATGGTATGATTGCATGCTGTCGTAGCGGATATTATGATGGCTGGCGCGTTTATTTGCATGATCAAGATGAAGCCAGGATCGTCTTTGAGATTGGTCGCAAGGAAGGTGGCATTAGCATAGAAAGCCCAGTGCCTACTATGCGTTATCATTGGCATCGCCTTGCAGTTTCTTGGGAGGGAGTTGGCTCTAGTAAGCGTCAGGGTGTGATGCGCTTATGGCTTGATGGACATCTTCTGGCACAATCTCCTGCTAATCGACCGGCTCCATTATTGGACGGCTCCACCTTAAAGTTGGGCTTTGTCGATTTTGGCGTCGGAGCTCTTAATCTTGAGGTGGCAGATGTACGATGTGAAGCAAGGGCATTTACTAACGAGGAGGTTATGAAAGATGCTGCGAGTTTGCCTTCTAGAATCGGTGATGTGCTTATTGAGCGTCCGCTTTTGGCGCAAGTCTATACACGCGCGCTTGCTCGCATTGCGCTTAATGAATCGGCGTGTCGGCCATTTGACGAAAAGCCGAAGAAGGTTATTGAATTAAAAAGCGGCATTAATTTCGTGACTAAGACTATGTTGTTTGAAGGAGCTGAATATGATAATCTCCTTATTCGTGGACATAAAGATGGTACTAGCGTACTTTCGGGCGGAGAGTTTATCCCGGCATCGTCATTCTCTCGTCCGAGTAATAAACAAATTTTAAGCCGTTTTCCTGTGTCGGTGCGTAGCCGCATTATCTGCGCTCCGGCGAAAGGACTAAAATCAATTCAGAGTTATGGAGTCGGCGTTACTAAAACAGAAGGTGTGATGGTGTTTGATGCTGAAGGCAATATTCTTCCTCATGCGCGTTGGCCAAATTCCGGGTGTGTGCGTTCAACTTTGGAGAATGGGATTTTCCGCTTTGGAGAAAAAACACCTCATATTGCTGAAGGCGCGAAGGTTTTGGCCTATGGCTACTGGCGTTATTTGTGGGCGGATGCGGCATTGGGTGCAGTGGCAACTGGTGATGGCGGTTTTAAGCTGTGTGAAAATCACCGTTATGGCTTTGCGAAAAATGCAATCGCCGCGCTTTTTGGTGTTCCTGAGGTTGCTGACAGTTTAGGCGAGTGGTGCATAGTTGATGATGTAATTTATATCGTAAAGCCGGATGTCTTTAAAGGAGTGTGGGTGCCGCGGTTTGGAGGAACAATTATTAAATTAAATTCTGTTCGCAATGCTTGCATAGAAAATGTGACGATATCTGATACAATCGCAACTGCGTTAGAAGCAAATAGTTGCCCGGGGTTGAGGCTTGAGCGCGTTAAAATTAATCGAGCTGGCGGTAATGGTGCAGTCGTGCAAAATTGTCAAGGAGTTCTCTTAAGCTCATGCTCATTTTCAGACATTGGACATACCGCACTTAATTTAATCGGAGGCGAGCGCAAAACACTAACCTCGGGAGAGATGGTTGTAATGAATTGTGCCTTTACGCGCCAAGGTCGACTTAAGCGCACGTATACACCGTCAATTTTACTGGAAGGCTGTGGAGGTAGTGTTATTGGCTCCACTTTTTCCGATATGCCCTCAAGCGCAATGCGAATTGAAGGGAATGACCACTTAGTGCGTGATTGTGTGTTTACGCGCACGGTCTTAGAATCTGATGATCAGGGCGCAATTGATATCTGGGGCGATATGACTTATCGAGGCAATGTGTTTTTCCGTAATACATTTCGCGATGTGGGAGGAGATGATAATAATGGGTGTGGCCGCGCGGCGATTCGTTTTGATGATATGATTTCAGGAATGGCGGTTATCAGTAATACATTTATCAATTGCGCTCAAGGTAACTTTGGTGCGGTGCAAATGAATGGGGGGCATTATAATGCAATTGTCGGCAATGATTTTGTCGATTGCTCCAAAGGCGTAACTGGCGGTCGTTGGGGAAAAAAGAAGTGGAGTGAAGTGCTTTCGTCACACGAGACTAAAATGAAGCGCAGTATAGCAGAGAAAAATGCCATTTACTTAGCTCGCTATCCGGAACTTGATCGTATTGGCACAGAAGAAGGCGTTCAGTTATTAATGGGAAATACTTATAAAAATGTCGGTCAGCTCTTTAAGGGTTTATCTATGGATGCGTATATCGATGATTGAAATTTTAGAAAACTTACATATAGCCAATCAATGTGGGGGTTTATACTATAATTGTGCAACTTTTCGGTGTATTGCGAGCGTCAATTTGGTATAATATGCGCTATGAAAACTGATATTTTAATGGCTGTGTCCCCTATAGACGGGCGTTATTCTTCCAAGTGCTGCGAGTTGCAGGAGATCTTTTCTGAATACGGGCTTATCAAGCGCCGTGTAAAAGTCGAATGCGTGTGGCTGGAGGCTTTGTGTGATGCGAAAGAAATTAAAGAGTGCAAGGCTTTGACCGTCTTGGAGCGTAAGACTCTGCGGGCGATTGCAGATGATTTCTCGCTTGAGGACGCTCAGCGCGTCAAAGACATCGAAAAAACGACCAATCACGACGTTAAGGCCGTTGAGTATTTTCTTAAAGAGAAAATCGCAGGAACAAGTCTGGAAGCGCGCACAGAGTTCATTCACTTCGGGTGCACATCAGAAGACATTAATAATATGTCTCATGCGCTTATGCTTCGCGACGGTAAGGCCGTTGTCCGTTCAGAGATGGACAAGATGACGGATATTATTGTCAAGATGGCTAAGGATACCGCAAGCACTCCGATGCTCGCTCACACCCATGGTCAGCCTGCCTCGCCCACGACGGTCGGTAAAGAGCTTGCTGTCGTCTCTCAGCGCCTTAAGCGTCAGGCCCGTGAAATTGATCGCCTGATCATGCCCGCGAAGATGAATGGCGCTGTTGGTAACTTCAATGCGCACTTGTCTGCTTATCCTAATGTAGACTGGGAGAAGCTTTCGCGTTCGGTTATTGAAAGTCTTGGTCTTCGTCAGAACCGCCTTACCACCCAGATTGAATCGCATGATGGTATCGCGGAGCTTTTTGATGCGATATGCCGCTGGAATAGTGTTTTACTCGATTTTGACCGCGATGTCTGGATGTATGTTTCGATGGGTTACTTTAAGCAGCGCACCGTTAAAGGCGAAATCGGTTCGTCTACCATGCCTCATAAGGTCAATCCCATAGATTTCGAGAATTCTGAGGGCAATTTGGGGTTAGCGAATGCCGTGATGGGATTTATGGGTCGTAAACTTCAGATTTCGAGAATGCAGCGCGATTTGACAGACTCTACAACGCTTCGCAATATGGGCGTGGGATTCGGGTATACGCTTATAGCGATTCGTTCTACCATCAAGGGTCTCGGAAAGTTGGAGCTCAACACCGAACGATTGGATGAGGACTTGGATCGCAATTGGGAAGTCCTTGCAGAGCCCATTCAAACGGTAATGCGCAAGGTCGGCATGGATCATCCGTATGAACGCCTTAAAGAGCTCACTCGCGGGCGTAGGGTGAATGCTGAAATTATGCGTGAATTTGTTAAGGCACTTCCTCTCCCTGAAGAGGATAAGAAGCGCCTTATGAAGATGACTCCCAAAAGCTATGTCGGCAAAGCTGCCAAATTAGCTCGCTTAGCATGAGTAAAAGGTTGGATTTTTACGCGGTAATCCTTTCGGGTGGCAGCGGGGAGAGGTTTTGGCCGCTTTCCACACCTGAGAGACCGAAGCAATTTCTGGATGTCTTTGGCGGTAAATCTTTGATTCGCCAAGCCGTTAATCGGCTTGATGGGGTCGTTGACCCTGACCATATCATTATCGTCACGGAGAAGAGCCTATCGAAGGTGACGCGGAAAGAGCTTCCATTCATACCTTCGGAAAATCTAATTTTGGAACCTTGTCGCAGAGATACTGCTGCTGCTGTTGCGACGGCTTGTGGTGTAGTCGAGCGTCGCGGCGGCGAAAAGGCGGTTGTCGCGATTCTTACTGCAGATCATTTGATCGGTGATGTAAAAAGTTTTCAGCGCATATTGAAGGATGCTGCCGTGTCCGCCAGTAAATTCGATGACATCGTGACGATGGGCGTGAAGCCGAGTCATCCTGCCACCGGATTTGGGTACATAAAATATTCTGGACCCGCAGCCACGATGACGAGGACGGTTTTCAGCCATGCAGACAAGTTTGTTGAAAAACCTGATGAAAAAACGGCCCGTCGCTACTTGAAAAGCGGTAAGTATGCGTGGAACGCCGGGATGTTCGTCTGGCGGGTGGAAGTGATGAAAAAAGCACTTGCAGCAATTCCTTCGCTTTATGGTTTGGAAGAGGCTTTGGCTAAATCTAAACGCCGGATTCCGGCCGTTTTGTCGGCGCATTATCCGAAGCTTGAGAAAATCTCCATTGATTATGCAGTGATGGAAAAAGCGAAAAATATCCTGGTGTCCTCCGATGATTTTGGATGGGATGATGTCGGGACGTGGTCTGCGGCAGGTCGCCACATGTCTACCGACGCCCGCAAAAATATTGTCAAGGGCGAGGTTACGCTTTTGGATGCTTCGGGGACTGTCGCGATTTCATCTGGTCTTCGGCTTGCAGTTTTAGGAGTCAAGGATTTGGTTGTCGTCGCCTACGGTGATAATGTTCTAGTAGCTGCCAAAGACCGTGTCGAGGACTTGAAGGTTATTCTTAAACGAATGAAGAATTCTCTCTAACAGTCATGAATGTTGTATCTTTAGTAGGGCGTCCGAACACTGGCAAAAGCGCGCTTTTTAACCGCATTGCGAAAAAGCGTGTCGCGATAGTGTTCGACCAGCCGGGCGTGACGCGTGATAGGGTAACACGCGAAGTCGAAGTCTTGGGCCGCAAAATCATGCTCGTCGATACGGGCGGTATCGCATTTGATAGGCATGTAACGCATGACCCGCTTGATGATGAAACGCGCTCTCAGGCTGCGCTCGCGGTCGAAGACTCTGCGGTTTGCGTCATTGTGGTCGATGCGCGTGAAGGGGTAACGCCGCTTGATGCTGAGGTTATAAAGCGCGTTAGGGAGTCTGGCTGCCCGTGTGTAATTGCAGCTAACAAATGCGATACCTCCGAGGATGATTGGCGGGCTGCTGAATTTGAGCGTTTTGGACTAGCAGTGTTCCCGACGAGTGCCGAGCATGGACGCGGTATCGAGACTTTGATTTCCCAGTTTGTTTCGCGTTTGCCGGAGGCCAAAGAGGAGGAGTTTAAAGGCCGTCCTTTGCGGGTTGCGATCGTGGGTCGTCCGAACGCCGGTAAAAGCTCTTATGTAAATCGTCTTTTGAATGCGCCGCGCGTCATCGTTTCTGAAATAGCTGGAACCACGCGTGATGCGATTGAAGTCCCGTTTACGATCGGCTCTGGTCCTGAGGCGAGACATTATATGCTTGTAGATACTGCGGGCATGAAGCCTCATACGAAAATGTCTAAGACTTCGGTCGATAATTTTTCGCTCTTCCGTTCTGAGCAGGCGATCGAAGAGGCTGATGTTGTGCTGTTACTGCTCGATCCGGTCTTGGGGCCGACGATGCAGGACAAACGCATCGCGGGAAAGATTCTCGACGCTCATAAGGCATGCGTGATATTGGTTCAGAAGTGGGATATTGCGCAACAAGAGCATCAAATGACGGAGACGAAGGCGTTGCCTGCGCTTCGAAAGATGATGCCGTTTTTGAATTTCGCGCCTGTTGTATTTTGTTCGAACAAGTCCGGCTACAACATCCGTCGCACAATCGATGCGATAGATCGTGCCGCCGCCAGTGCTTCGGAGCGGCTCCCGACAGGAATGCTGAATCGCGTTTTAACCGCAGCTACTAAAAAGACGCTTTCGCCGATGATTAAAGGTAAGCGCCTTAAAGTATATTACGGGCTTCAGGTTTCGACGAATCCACAGACGATACGCTTGTTTGTAAATGATCCGAAACTCGTGACGCCGCAGTATTTGAGCTTTTTGGAAAAGAATGTTCGCGCCCGTTTCGGGTTGGAAGGAGCACCGCTGCGGATATTCCTCAAAGCCCGTCCGAGAAATTCCAAGACTGGTGCGAAGGGCCCTGTAACCCCATTTACTGACGAAAATGCAGAAGGTTAACTGAAAATGAAAACAAAAATGAATGTTGTTGAAAAAATTCTCTCTCTTCACCTCGTAGAAGGAGACCCGAAGGTCGATTCTGAATTGGGAATTCGCATTGATCAGACGCTTACGCAGGATGCTACGGGCACAATGGCGTACCTTCAGTTTGAGTCGATGGGCGTAGAGCATGTCCGCAACGATCTCGCCGTCAGCTATGTTGACCACAATACGGTGCAGATCGGATTTGAAAATGCCGATGACCACGATTTCCTTCAGTCGATCGCCAAGAAATACGGCATCGTTTACTCAAAGGCCGGCAACGGAATTTGTCATCAACTTCACCTTGAGCGTTTCGGAAAGCCCGGGACCACTCTTCTCGGTTCTGACTCGCACACTCCAACTGGCGGAGGCATCGGACAGATTGCTATTGGCGCAGGAGGTATCGACATCGCTGTAGCCATGGCGGGCGGTGCGTTTCACATTCCAACGCCAAAGGTTCGCGGAATCGAACTCAAAGGTAAACTCAAAAAGGGAGTTTCCGCCAAGGACGTTATTTTGAAGGTTTTGGAGAAATTCGGCACTAAAGGCAATGTCGGCTGGATATTCGAATACTTTGGTTCCGGCGTAAAGACGCTCGACGTTCCTTCGCGTGCGACGATTACGAACATGGGTGCGGAGCTTGGCGTCACGACGTCGGTATTCCCCTCTGATGAAGTGACGAAGCAATTTCTCGCAGCTCAGGGTCGCGCGAAAGACTACAAGAAAATCGTCGCGGATGCGGGAGCTGAATATGATGATGTTTTTAGTATTGATTTATCGAAGATTGAACCGTTGGCGGCGGCACCTCATAGCCCGGGCAATATCGTTACCGTAAAATCAATGAAGGGTACTAAGGTCTCGCAGATAATGATTGGATCGTGCACAAACTCTTCATATCGCGATATTCGTACGGTCGCTCAGATTTTGAAGGGTAAGCATGTTGCAGAGGACGTTGAAGTTGGCATTGCATGTGGTTCGCGCCAAGTTGTAAATATGCTCGCTGCCGACGGGTCGCTTGCGATTTTAATTAAAGCCGGATGCCGCATTCTCGAAAATGCTTGTGGATTCTGTATCGGCGCGCACATGAGCCCTTCAACGAATGCGGTTTCTCTACGTACCAACAATCGTAATTTCGAAGGCCGCTCGGGCACGAAGTCCGCTCAGGTTTATCTCGTGTCTCCTGAGACGGCGGCTGCTTCTGCGCTTACAGGTTTCTTTACCGCATGCACAGGAACAGCGAGCGTTCCCGCTCCCAAAAAATTCCCGATCGACGATGCGATGTTCCTTTACCGCAAAACTGTCGGCAAGGGTGTCAAAGGTACGGAGATCGTTCGCGGGCCTAATATCGCCACTGTTCCAAAGGGCGAGAAACTCCCCAAGGACTTAAAGGCGGCATGCGCGATTAAAGTCGGTGACAAAATCACGACTGACCATATTATGCCTGCAGGGGCGAGACTTAAATTCCGCTCGAATGTTCCCGAATACGCGAAATATGTCTTTGAGCCTTGTGATTCTGCTTTCCACGATAAGTGCATGGCGAACAGGAAAAAGAAGATCGCGAATATCATCGTCGCGGGAGAAAGCTATGGTCAGGGGTCGAGCCGTGAACACGCCGCGCTTTGCCCGATGTATCTCGGAGTGAAGGCGGTTATTGCCAAGTCGATTGAGCGTATTCACCGCGCGAACCTCATTAACTTTGGTATTGTGCCGTTTACTTTCGCTAATCCCGGCGACTACGAAAAGATTTCTGCGGGAGATGCGCTTGAAATTAAGGGCATCGCATCGGCGGTAAAAGGCGAGGGCATAGCCGTGCTCAAGACGAAGAAGGGTGATATCGAAATAAAGACAATCCTTTCAGATCGTGAAAAGAATCTGGTTTTGTGCGGTGGGCTTTTGGCTTCGATCAAGTAGCAGATGACTGTTTGGATAGAGTCTCCGTTTGACAATCTCCCGGCGGAGGGCTACCGCAAGCAGCGGTATTTCTTGATGGCCGAGGCGTTTGCGCGCTTAGGCCATCGGGTCGCTTTATGGACGACTGATTTCAACCATACGACTAAGTCCAAACGTGTCATCAAGGATATGACGGTGTTCGAGCGTTCGCAAATTTCACTCGAACTAATCGAAACTCGCCCTTATAGAACTAATGTCAGTTTTGGGAGGATTCTCTCTCACCGTGGGTACGTAAAAGCGTGGCGAAAAACTGTCTTTAAAAAAGTTGAATCCGGTATTTTGCCAAAGCCCGATTTGATTATCGTTTCTACGCCGGTGATTTCGGCAGGGACTGCGGCGCTTGAAATGAAACGCGCCTTCGGGTGTAAAGTGGTTGTCGACATCCAGGATTTGTGGCCAGAGACGTTTTACCGGCTCGTGCCTAAGGGGTTGAGGACGCTGATGAAGTTTATGTTGTCTCCCCTTAAGTCCGAGCGAGATAAAGCTTTAAGAGAAGCTGATATGGTGACTGGCGTATGCGAGCTTTATCGCGACGTCGCTCTAAAGGCAGGCGCCAAGGCCTTTCTTCGAGCATATCACGGTATCGACCGGACATTGCTTCAGCGCAGTAGGGAGCGCGATCCTGGCAATAAGCTAAGCATTACTTACATCGGCAATCTCGGTCGCACATACGATCTGAAAACGGTTATCGAAGCTGTTAGGATATTGCCAGATGTTGAACTAAATATTGCTGGGCGAGGTCCATGCGAAGAAGAACTTATGGATTTTGCTAAAGGTGAAAACAGAGTGCGGTTTCTCGGATATTTAGAGCAGAAGGACCTTGAAGGTCTCTTAGAAAGATCGGATATAGGGATAGTTCCTATGAAATCTGAGAGTTTCGTGGGAATCCCTTATAAATTTGCGGATTATGCTTCAGCTTCACTTGCTATTTTAAGTTCGCTCATCGGAGAGAGCTCAATTCTTTTATCGAGGTATTCCGCAGGGATTACCTACACTGACACTTCTACGCTCGTTGAGGCGATATGGAAGGTGCGCGAAAACCTCGCGGACTTTAAGCGCGGTGCCAGTTTGATGGCAGAGAAAGAATTTCACGCCTCTTCCATTTACGCTGATTATACGAAAAAAGTTATTTCGTGTATTGAAAATGAGGTTTGAAAAATGAGTGATTTTTTGCTATCGTTGAAAGATGTGTCGCTCGCGTTTGGGGGGCCTGCCGTCTTAGAGGGTGTTTCGCTTTCGATCGAGAAGGGATTGAGAGCCGCGCTTACAGGTAGAAACGGCGAAGGGAAATCGACTCTTTTTAAGGTTATATCTGGAGAATTGGATCCGGATGATGGTCAGATTGTGCGCGCGCCGGGATTGAAAATTGCGTATGTCTCTCAGGCGGTGCCTTCTGATCGTCCCGGTGACGATGAATTTAATGCGCTTTCCGGGGGCAAACGCCGCAAGAAGATTTTGGAGGAAGCGATCCTTTCAAGGCCTCATGTCTTATTGCTTGATGAACCGACGAACCATCTCGACGTTGAGACGATAGACTGGCTTGAGGGAATGATTCGCCGTCAGCGTGAAATGGCGGTTTTAATCGTCACACATGATAGACGCTTTTTAAAACGAGTCGCCACGAAGATATTTGATCTTGATAGGGGAGAGCTTTCCGGATGGGAATGTGACTACCAGACTTTTGTAAAACGCAAATCAGAACTTTTGGCTGACGAAGCCGTTTTTTGGGAACGTAAATCGAAACTCCTGGCTCAGGAAGAAGCATGGATTCGTAAAGGTATCAAGGCTCGCCGCACGAGAAACGAAGGTCGTGTGGAGGCACTTAAGCGTCTGCGCGAAGAATTCGCTAATCGTCGTACTCTTTCGCATAAAGCGTCAATAAAACTTGATACTGCTGCTCCAGGGGGAGTGCGTGTTGTTAAGATTGAGAACCTTTCGTTTTCATACGGAGAAAACCCAAGCGACTCAGAGAACTATTTGATTAAGGATTTTACGGCGGATATATTGCGAGGCGAGAAAATCGGGATTCTCGGCAAAAACGGTGCCGGCAAGACCACGCTACTGAAACTCCTTACCGGTAGGCTCAATCCGGATAGAGGCTCGGTGACGATGGGAACTAATGTCGAGATGGCGTTTTTAGATCAGCTGCGAGGAGAATTAAAGGACGATCTTACTGTCGGTGAGAATATAGCTTTGGACCGTGACGAGGTCATAGTCGGTGGCGTCAAAAAACATGTTTACTCGTATCTATCAGATTTTCTCTTCACGCCTGAGCGTACACGTACGCCTGTAGCGGCACTTTCAGGCGGCGAGCGCGCGCGGTTGATGCTCGCGAAGCTTTTCCTAAAACCGGCAAATCTTCTGATAATGGACGAGCCCACTAATGATTTAGATATAGAAACATTGGAGCTGTTGGAGGAGCAACTTTTAGCTTATAAGGGAACGCTTCTTTTAGTTTCACATGATCGCGAGTTTTTG
>JAEIGA010017293.1_pt1 | contig 10983 bp, 17 predicted proteins | sample 9270691 | NCBI WGS metagenome assembly JAEIGA01 (sample SAMN17057246, study PRJNA624740) | gut metagenome | biome: biome; isolation source: fecal sample | host: Bos grunniens | place: China: Xizang | collected 2019 | reverse complement strand
TGGAATTTGAAATGCAACCGTATGGTGTATATGTCAAGACGGATGAAGCTGATCGGATCATCGCCATCAATTCCAGTGCATTCCTCCTCGACACGGAGGGCTGGACACTGATCGATGAGGGTCATGGTGATCGATATCATCATGCTCAAGGCAACTATCTCGAGATGCCCATCATCGATGAGCGCGGTGTCTACCGATATAAGCTGGTGGACGGCAAACCGGAAGAGCGCACTGCTGAAGAGATGGATGCTGACTATACTCCTCCGGAGCCTAAACCGAGCATCGAGTCTCGTATGGATACGGTCGAAGGTGAGACGGCTGAGCTCAGAGATGCTCTCGATCTACTTCTCTCGGGGGTGACAGAATGAGAGACGAGCTGAGAAAGAAGATTATCGCGTTCAATCGTGAAAAGGCCGCAGACAAGGAAAAGGCCACTGATTTGGAGGAACTGCTCTCCGCGCTCCCTCCTGGTCAAGTGAAGAATCTGCTCAAAAATGAGCGATGCTCGGCGATCTTGAAAAAGTATGGTATCACCGGTGAATAATAATCTCGTTTGTGAGGAGGTGATGAGATGGCGTTGAGCGGTACGATATCCGGTAGCATCCTGAGCGGCAACTATACGCTAAGGATCGCATGGAGCGCGACACAGAACATCAGCGCGAATACCAGCACGATCACGGCGAGATTGTATCTGGTACAAGCTGCGAACTGGTCTCTCAGCATCAACACGAGATCCAACACGTGCTCCATCGCTGGTGTGGCAACAGCTTTCACCTCTCCGAAAATCTCGAACAACGGCGGCAGCACGACTCTTCTCGGTACGGTATCTCGGACGGTCAATCATGCCGACAATGGTACTCGAAACGTAGCCATCTCGGCAACATTCAATATCAACGCAACGATCTCGGGCACCAAGTACAACAGCATCACAGCAAGCGCGACAGTGACGCTGGACACCATTCCGAGGGTGTCCAGTTTTTCGTTGTCAGCTTCGACCGTGGTGCTGGGTAACGCGATCACGATCAGCATTGCTCGACAGAGCTCGAGCTTCACGCATCGGATCAAATACTCGTGGGGTCAGCAGGGTGGCACAATCGCCACCGGTGTGGCAACATCCCATACGTGGACAGTGCCTCTGAGCCTTGCGAATTACATCCCCAACGGCACGAGCGGCACATGCTTCATCACGGTGGAGACGATGAGCGGATCCACGGTGATCGGCTCTCAGACTAAGAGCTTCACCGGCACAGTGCCCACGAGCATCGTCCCGAGCATCAGCTCTGTCACGCTCTCAGATCCGTCTGGTGCGGTGCCGGACTCGATCGGTCTGTACGTTAAGGGCAAGAGCACTCTGCGAGTGGTCACGGCGGCGGCAGGATCCTACGGCAGCACGATCAGATCCTACAGCATCCAGGCCAACGGCGCGAGCTACAGTGACGCAGACATCACCACTGGTGTGCTCCAGATGGCCGGTGCTCAGAGTGTCGTGGTCACGGTGACCGACTCTCGCGGTCGTACAGCATCGATCACGAAGAGTCTCACGGTGTACGACTATCACGCTCCCATCATCTCAACCTTCGATGTGAAACGAGTCGATGCATCGGGTAACGATGACGATGAGGGTGAGAATGTAAAGATCACATACTCTACCTTGCGAGCTGCTGTGAACAACAAAAACAGCGGATCTCTTGCGATCTACTACAAATCGAGCAGTGATACCAACTGGATCACGGCTCTGTTCGAGGATCCTGTCCCGAGCGCAGTGTATGACACGATCACAGTGAGCGGCGTCAGTGTGAATAGTACATACGATTTCCGAATCGATGTGGCTGACAGCTTTGTGAGCTCCTCGAGATCTGAACAGGTGCAGACGGCAGAGGTCGTGATGGACTTTCGTGCAGATGGCAGCGGTATGGGCATCGGGAAGGTCGCTGAACTGCCTGACACGCTCGATGTCGCATGGGCTCTCAAATGCAGACGCGAGGCACAATTTGACGGTGGTCTCTCCTCTAAAGGGAACACGATCATGCCCATGATCGGTCTCACGGTGCATCGCAACTCGAGCAACCAGAATCTCACAGCGGCTGACACATATGAGATCGTGAAATGGACACACGCCACCACTGTCGGCACCGGCCTCTCGCTCAATAGTGCCGGAGGCATCGTGATTGGTGATGGTGTGAGCATGGTGAGGATCAGTGGCCAGATCACGGCTGGTGCACAATCCAACGGCATGAAGGTGGCGGCGATCTGGATCAGCACCGGCAGCACACATCTCGCTCGCACTCAGGCGTATATCACGACAGCGAATCCTCAGACGATCAACTTCGCTCCCAAGCTGGTGAGCGTCTCACCTGGTAACATCCTCACGGTGCGCTTTTACGGCGCGAGCGGTGATGTGGTGTACGGTGGATCAATGCAAAGCTATTTCACAGTGGAAGCTGTAGGGTGAGGAGGTGGATCCGATGGATAGCAATGTGCTCGTGGCTATCGTGTCATTTTTAGGTACGCTGATCGGTACGGTCGGCGGCATCATTGCCACGAATAGACTGGTCACGTATCGTCTCGAGCAACTCGAGAAAAAGGTCGATCTGCATAACAATGCTGTTGAGCGTCTTTTCAAGGTTGAGGGGCAGATGCTCGAGGCACAGCATGACATCAAAGATCTCAAGGCGTATCATCGCCCGAATTGAGGAGGAATGAACATGATTAACTGGAAGGTTCGACTCAAGAATAAGGCTTTCTGGCTCTCTCTGATCCCTGCGATCCTCCTGCTGATCCAGGTGGTCGCTCAGCCTTTCGGCCTGGTACTCGATTTCGGTGAGCTGGGCAATCAGCTTCTCGCGATCGTGAATGCGATCTTCGCAGTGCTCGTGATCCTCGGCATTGTAGAGGATCCCACGACTGCCGGCATCGGGGACAGTGCTCAGGCTCTGACCTATGTGGAGCCCAAGAAAGACGAATGAGTGAATCATGGAGGCGGTCAAACGATCGCCTCCTATTCTTTTGAAAAGGAGGTATGATGCATGGAGATCTTGCAAGTGTATCAAACGGAAAATCGATGTTATAAGCAAGGTAAGAAAAACAAGGCGGTCGGCATCGTGGTGCACAGCACCGGTGCTGTCAACAGGAATCTCAAGCGATATGTTGACGCTGTCGATCGTCTCGGTGTGAATCAATATGATAACCACTGGAATAAAGCTGAGGCAGACAAGTGCATGCATGCCTTTATCGGTTACGACAAGGATCAGAAGATCATTGTCGCTCAGACTCTCCCATATGAGTATGCTTGTTGGGGCAGTGGCAAGGGGAAGAAGGGCAGCTATAACAGCACACATCTCCAGTTTGAGATCTGCCAGGGTAGCAACACGGACGAAGCATATTATCGAGCGGCTGTCAAGTGCGCTGAGGAGTACTGTGCACATCTGTGTAAGCTCAACGGCTGGAGTGCCGACTGCATCGTCAGCCATCGTGAAGCGGCTCTCGCTGGGTACGCGAGCAATCACGGCGATCCCGATAGCTGGATGAAGAATTTCGGTGATGATATGGATCAGTTCCGAGCTCGAGTGGCTGCTCTTCTGGGTGAATCTCCTGCTCCTGAGATCAACGTGGAGAATGTACCTGTCAAGGTGCAGAAGCCGGTGGTGCCGAGTGGATCGGGGGTGAAAACCGTGAAGATTGAACTGAATGTACTCAGTAAGGGCTCCAGGGGTGAACAGGTCAAGACGCTTCAGCGACTGCTGACTGCTCTGGGCTATCCTTGTGGAGCGGTCGATGGTAGTTTCGGCTCGAATACGCTCGCGGCTGTGAAGTCGTTTCAGACGGCCAATAAGCTCGAGGTCGATGGCTATGTCGGACAGAACACGTGGACTGCACTGCTCAAGTGAGCGTAAAGCGGTCAATTTGCCACCTCTCAGCCTCTCGAGCCTTGCAAGCTCACAGATTGTCATGCAGAAGCGCACGAGCTGAGAGGTGTCATTCTGAGCCTTTTAGAAGAGGTGTAATGAAATGAGATGTATTAGAGTGGAGCGACCGCGAGAATGGGCAGAGGCTCATCTGTATGTGATCGCGGATGAGCACATCGGTGATGCTCATCATGATGCATTGTGTCTCGATGCGAAGATCAAGCGGATCCAGAACGATGCACATGCTCTGGTGATTGTCAATGGCGATCTACTCAACACGGCACTCAGGCATAGTGTGAGTGATGTGTACAGTGAGAAGATGCCTCTCGGAGCACAGATCGAGTATGCGACCAAGCTGCTCGAGCCGATCAAAGACAAGATCATCGCCGGCACGATCGGCAATCACGAATATAGAGCCTATAAAGAGGCCGGCATCGATGTGATGGCGGTGGTGTTCGCGAATATGAATATCTCGGATCGCTATCTACACGAGGGCGGTCTGATCTATATCAGATTCGGCCAGAACGGCACGAGAGATCATGGTAGACAGCATCCACCGAAACAGTGGTATAGTGTGTATGTGACTCACGGCTCTGGCGGTGGTCGCAAGGAGGGCGCGAAGGCGATCCGACTCGTGGATATGGCCACGACTGTTGACGCTGACATCTACATTCACTCTCACACTCATATGCCGATGGTCCTGAGAAAATGCTTCTATCGTGCAGATCCCCACAACTGCACTGCGGTACAGGTTGATCGACTGTTTGTCAATACGGCGGCATCGCTCAATTATGGTGGCTATGGTCAGATGTATGAGTACAGCCCGAGCTCGAAGCAGTCTCCGGTGATCACGCTGAGTGGCGAGAAGAAAAGTGCATATGCGACGCTATGACGAAAGCCAGGGATCTCTCCCTGGCTTCTTTTTTATTGAAAATATTTTCAGAAAAGTTCAAATTTAGTATTGACATGCTAGCATTCTAGTGCTATAATAGATACTGTCAGGAGGGCACAGAGCCCACCGAGAGAAAGGAAGTAAGAACATGAAGAAGTACGAAGTCAGCACCAACGGCAAGCGCATTGCCTCCTTCAAGAATCAGCGTGAAGCTGAAGCATTCATTCGTAACTGCGAGCGTCAGGATCGCTACGATGTCCAGATGGGCTACGGTTTCCCGAATGGGATGCCGGTGTACACCATCAGCAAAGTGGCCTAAAAACCACGACACCGTGCTGAGCGGTATAACTCAGCGGAAAGAACGAACACCATGAGAAAGATGTACAATAAAAGGATCGGAGATCCTTCGAGCGAGTTCGGCATGCCCGATGGTGACGAACGATTTATTAAAAAGGTTACCGAACGAGCAGAACGACATGAAAAACTGTGGAAGGATTTCGTTTCCTTCATGATCGACCACGAGGTGCGACCGGATGAATTGCGAACGATGTTCACAAGATATTATATTGAATATTTATCATAACCGTCTTGCGAAGATGATTATCTTTTTTGTAATTTTCTGAAAAAAGTATTGTCATGTTAGCATTTAAGTGCTATAATGCTCATTATGAGGAAAAGAGGTAAGAATATGTTCAAAAAGTTACTCGTGCAAGTGATGAGTGCGCATGACTCTGGTACATTGAATGACACACTCGATGTGCTCGATCGAGCTCTCCAAGCTAAGAAAATCAGCATTGACGAGTGTGAGCTGCTGTGTAATCTGCTATTCAGAGCCGAAGCTACCTGGGGTCTGCTAGACATAATAACGAATCAACACGATACGCTCCCTGAGGATGTTCGGGTGGCTGGGAGACTCCTGAGGTGTCAACTACATAAGAAAATGGGGTTAGAACATGAACAAGTGTAAGCTCGGAGATCTCCGGAGAGCGGCTGGTCTTTCTCAGCAAGAGCTTTCTGAAAAGTCAGGCGTGAAGATGACCACGCTTCAGAAGCTGGAGAGCGGTGCCAATGATCTGATGGGTGCCAAGGTGGGTACGGTGCTGGCTCTGGCTAGAGCACTGGGTACCACGGTGGAGGATCTCGTGAGCCAGTGAGAGTGGGAGCAATCCCACTCTTTTTTTATTTCATAGCTTGACAGATTAACACCTCGAGCGGTATGATATAGAAAATCAGGGGAAGTCTACACAAACATATGGGACTGAAGAAAGCGGCGAGGTAATAATATGATCATTTACATCGTGACCACCTCTCCATATGGTGATCGAGCTGTCAAGGGCGTATTTGAGGATCGTGATCAGGCTATACTGATGTGCGCATTGCTGGAGAATGATGATCCTCTGCTCGAGGAGTTTGACACTGAAGCGATCAAAATCGGTGGGAGTAAAAAGCCGCTGGCCGAGTGGACACTGCTCATCAATGCTGAGGGTGTTGTGCGTGATATGGGTCTGAGATACACGTTCGATCAGAAGCTCAAGTTTGATGATGATCTGGATGGTTCGGTGATCGTAACTCTGACACTCGACACAGATGTCCCTGCGGACAAGGTGAAAGAGATCGCGCTCAACCACGTTCGCAACAGGAAAAAATAACACACTAACATGGACAGTCATCGAGAAGATGGCTGTCTTTTTTTGTGCAGAAAATCACGAAATCACAAAATCACGTGATTTCCCTACTCCTTTATATAATTTACTATAATACACTATAATATACCATTATCGTCTTAAGATATTATCATTTAAGTGATTTAGTGATTTATCGATAATACATGATATAAAAAGTCAGTAAAATCAAGGCTTTCAGAAAATCACCATTTTGTCAAGTTAGTGATTTATCGTGATTCATTTCGAGGCGATAGTGATTTCTCAGAAAGTGGTCTGTGAGAGCTCGCTGAGCTGCTCGAGTCAAATCACTTGACAAATCACCACACAAGTGATTCATGTGATTGAAAAAGGACGGTGCCAATGGGCATCGTCCTGCTTTTTTATTTCCACAGCCACCAGAAGAAGAGGCAAAACAGAGCAACGATGAGGAAGAAGAGACCGGCTGCTCCAGCGGTGCTGAATGCTACAATCGCGAGGAAGAGAGCGAGAATGGCGATCACGAGCATGATCTTGCTACAGATCCGAAGCATTCTGGGTGATGCCGGCTGCTGGTGAGATGGGGTGTGCTGAGTGGTGTTCCGGTGAGAGGAGCTGGATCGCTTGCCTCCACTCGTGGACACGTGCGAGATGCCGGTGCCAGGTATGCTGACTGTGCGAGTTCTTCTCCCCGAGGTGCTGATGCTCGTGTGAAAGCCTTTACCGCCGAACGAGATGCTCGATGACTTCCTGCCCACGTTCAGACGGACACCAGGTGCAATCTTGAAGCTCTTTCTGAATCTAAATCCCACAGTGGACGCCTCCTCTGTTTGATGAAATAGCGGATCTGATGCCTCAGACAAACCAGCCGAGGAGCACCATGATGACGGCGATGAGAGCACAAGACATGGCTCTCCAGAAGTCATGTGTGCGGCGAATGTCACCGGCGTGGTCTCGCACTGCTACCACTTCACGCTCATGTGCTTCCTTCACATCCTTAATGTGTCGATCATGTGACTCGGCCATCGAGGCGATCTCTCTGGCGTGGTATTCTTTGAGGCTCTGAATGCGATCATCGATGTCGGCGCGTTGAGGGACGCTCACGATCTGAGCAGATGGCTGAGTACCGAAAACGATATAATCGAGCGAGGTGTCCAGAGCCATCACGATCCGAGCGAGGGTTTCGACACGAGGATCTGCTGTGCGAGCGTACACGATATTATTGATCGTGTCCTCAGAAACTCCAGATTTCTTCTCCAAATCGCCTACAGTCATTTGTAAGGCCATTTTTCTGGTTTTGATGCGCTGCCCAACAGATTTACAGTCGATTTTGTACTCCATTTGTTGTCACCTTCTGCGTACTTTTTCGTGTCGTTATGTTTAATCTGCATATTGCTTGTATGTGCCTCATGCTGTAGGATTAACACAACGAGCCAAGCAAGTATGGAGATGGTGTATGTTGCGCTTGACAAAACAGGTGTTCTGATCTATCGTTAGGTACAGAGACGGATGTGATATTATACATCCGCTAAATGCGAACATGCAAGAGAACATTTGATATTTTCTACATAGGAGGATATTTATGGTGGGCATCAAGTTTGAGGCGATTGTAAGCCTGGAGTACGAGTTGCACGAAGGGATGACTGTCGAGGATCTCACTGCTGAGGTGATCGATCAGATCCGCAACGGTGAATACTTCTCCAGCCGAGTGAAGGATGTACAGGTCACTCCTCTGCAAGAAGCAAGCTGAACACAAGAGAGACAAGGCTTTACGGCCTTGTCTTTTCTTGTGTTTATTGTGTTGGACTAAACTATGTGCTCCGAACGGAGCACGTTGTTTAGTACAAACATGCTCACAAAAATTTGACGGTTATTTCTCCGTCTTTTGATATCACTATTTCATCCACTATGGATCTCCACAAGCTACGCTTCTCCTCGCGGCTGAGAGTGGGGTATACTGTGAGGATGTCCATCTTGAGAAACTGCCTCAGCGGTTCCAAGTCTTTCGGCTCAGGTGGCTTCTCAGCGGCCTCCATCTCTGCACGAGCCTCGGCGATCCTCCTCACGAGATCCTCATACTGCTCATCATACTTCTCCACGCTGATGCGATTCTTTTGAAATTGATAGTTTACACGCTCGAGCTCTTGCTCGAGTTTTTTCACTTTGTCCACTCTCGGACGCTGTACCGGCTGAGCGAGCTTCAGCTCATACTCTGCGATGTACCGCTCGATCTCAGGCTTGATCTGCTCGAGGAGATACTTCTCGATCTTCGCCTCACCGGCTTTTGAATTCTGAGCACATCCACCGCCCATCACGCTCTTGTTACATCTGTAATAGTAATATGTTTTACCATGCGTTCTTGTTTTCGATCCTGCCATTCTTCGTCCACAGCCTTCACACACGCAAAGCTGAGTGAAAATGTACACGGCATTCTCTTCTGTGGTGCGGTGCCAGATGTTTCTTTTGCTTATTGCTTGCCAGTTTTCCCAACGCTCTTTAGTAACGTAGGGCTCACAGTAATGATCGTTACCTTTATAGTGTCCATACATGAATGTGCTGTGCATCATCTTGTTATAGATGTTGTAATGATAATCGACACCGAAAAGCTCATTCACATAGAAGGTGGCGGCACGTTTCGAGTGGTGCTGCTCATAGTGTTCGATGAATGCTCGCACGAGTGGCTCGGTCTCCGGATCACGGATGACGATCTTGTTTCCGCGATCATCTGTGCCGATCGTGTGGCTCAGAGGCATATTGTGAGCTCCTGTGATCGGTGATCCTTTCTGGATACGCACAGCAGCAGTGGCTTTGATACGCTCGCTGATATTCGCGATCTCTTGTCTACCCATGCCCAGATAGAAGAGGATCAGCGTCTGTCCCATGTCAGTGTTGAGATCAAGCTCGAGCTGAGCGATAGCTTTCCACTGGACACCTTTCTCATTGAAGGTCTCCATCATCTTGAAATACTCCTCAGGGTTACGAGTGAATCGGTCAAACCTTGTGAAGATCACGAGGTCGATCTTGTCATCGCGAATATCCTGGAGCAGACGATGGATCTCTTTTCTCTTCCGGATCTGCTTCGCGGCAGTCTTTCCTTCATCGGCATACACACCGACACACTTCGCACCTTGTTTCTCTGTCCAGGCATCGAGAGCGGCCTTCTGAGCTGGTAGCGAGTTTTCCTTCGATACTTGCTCAGCAGTGGACACTCGGATGTAATAAGCCACACGGAGTACCTTTTTAGGATTCAGTGCATCATCGATCGCGTTATTAATTTGAAATGTTGTCAATCTCTACACCTCTTCCTCACAGCATGCCATTCTTGACAAGCTCTGCATATTTGATTATTTTCTCAGCTTGATCTGATGTGAACGTACCGCTCACGATCGTGGGCTCTTCGACTGGCTCAGAGTTCCCGATCAGCACATCAACAGATGTACGATAGAGAGTGGCCAGCTTGACAAGCAGATCGACTGGGATCTTGCGATCACCAAGCTCATACGAGCGATAGGCAGACTCAGACACATTGATCGCAGCGGCAACTTCTTTCTGAGTGAGCTCCGATGATTCTCTGAATCGCTTGAGTGTATATGACAATCTGCTCCAGAATTCTTCTTGCATGTTTTTCACCTCACATCTCTGTCGGTTATGTTTCACATTATAGCACGTTAATCACGCATTGTAAAGTACAAAGCACACAAAATGTGAGTATAAATTTCGTGCAATGGAGCAGAAAGTTTATGGAACGGCGAAAAAATATCAAATGTGCTCTTGACACATCACAATTCGTGAGGTATCATGTCATCGACAGCTCACAAAGTGTGCTGATACAACATCTCAGACTGTGAGGAGGTGACAGTGTGAAGTGGTTTAGAACGATATATCCCAACTTGAGAGGTGAGGCGGCTGTCAGAGGGCTGGGCATCAAGGATCTCGCGAATGTGATCGATGTGAGTGTGCCAGCCATGAGACGGAGGCTCAGAGGCAGTAAGAACGGCGGTACCGATTTCTCAGCATATGAGTGCTGGTGTCTGTGTCAGTTTTTCGGCAAGAGCTTCGAGGAGCTTTTCAAGACGAGTGGTGATAAGTCATGAGCAATCAGATGAATGTGGTCAAATTCTATGAGACCTTCGCCGCGATCATCGCGAAGCGTGAAGGGGTCGAGATAACGGTCACAGTCAGAAGAAAGGAGGAGGTCGATGATCCAGCTCTATCGACACCAGAAGATCGCACTCGCTCACATGAGAGCGAATCCGAGCTTCGCACTCTTCATGGATCAGGGCACCGGCAAAACGCTCACGGCTCTATCACGAGTGCTCGAGCTTGTCAAGCAGGGTAAGATCAGCAACTGTCTGATCGTGTCTCCCAAGGCCGTCATGGGTGCATGGGTGCGAGATATTGAGAAGTTTGATCTTGAGGATCAGAGGCTCCTCAACCTGGCCATCACGGTGATCAATTACGATCTCGTGTGGCGGCGCGATGAGCTGAGACGCCACTGGGGCTGTATCATTCTCGATGAGGCTCACTACATCAAGAATCGCACATC
>JAEIGA010017292.1_pt1 | contig 10983 bp, 7 predicted proteins | sample 9270691 | NCBI WGS metagenome assembly JAEIGA01 (sample SAMN17057246, study PRJNA624740) | gut metagenome | biome: biome; isolation source: fecal sample | host: Bos grunniens | place: China: Xizang | collected 2019 | reverse complement strand
TTTTCGTATTTTTCAATGATGTCTTTACTACCATCATTACTTCCTCCGTCAATTATAATATATTCAAAATCTTGGTATGTTTGTGAGATAACAGAACGTATGGTACGCTCTAATCCTATACGATTGTTGAAATTGATTGTAATGATTGAAATGAATGGCTTGTTGAGAACAATATTTTCCATATTTATATTTCTCGCTTACTAGTTAGAGATGTTATTTTTGCAATAAACTTAGCTGGATTCCCTCCCCATATTTCATCGGCAGGAATATCTTTAATGACAACACTTCCTGCAGCAACGATGGCATGGTCGCCTATGGTCACTCCTTTACATATAATGGAGCGAGCACCGATAAAAGCGCAATTACCAATATATATGGGTGCTGATTGGGCTGTTTTCCAATCTGTCATTCTGTCCATACGAACTTTCCAGTCTAAATTGTGAAAGTTGGAGTCCATTATTAGGCATCCGGCACCAATGTTAACATAATTGCCTATCGTTATTTCGTTGGTACAGGCTATAGCTGTAGAAGAAATACCAGAGAAATTTCCGAATGATAGCTTTGCTCCTTTTCGAACACTAATCTGAGAAACAGAAGTGGTGTCTATTCCTTGTGCGTTTAATATAAGTCCTTTTCCAAAAGAGAATTCCCCCTCAATATGCAACCTTACTTTTCCATTAATACGACCACCAAGATTATGAATTTTTCTCTTGTACTTCCAATACTTAAATTGGTTGATGATTCGTTTTACTTGTCTTTTTATAATAGATAGCATATTAGCTTAATTCTTTATATAGAAATGATAGGAGACGTTATTTACTCCAAATGCCAATGGCTCTTTTGTTCAGGATTTTATGAATCTGTATTTTTCCTAAAAGAGATTGTGTAAGATATACTAAAGAAGGATACAACACAATGCCAATCACTCCCCATTCTCTACAAGAATAGGTAAGTGCGGGCCAAGATCCAATGGCCATTAAAACGTAAATGATAGTTTGGATGCGGATGTATCCAATTCCATTGATGGCATGCATGTAGATTGCTCCTAAAGTTTGAGAGAGTATATAGATACCTGTCAAGGCAGACAGGAGCAAGGGTATGTTCACACTATCACCTATCCATATTTGGTAAGCCAGTGGAGAAAGTAGCCACATCACGATGCAAACTAATACAGCAATGAACCAAATACGTTCCAGTCTTTTTATCGTAGACCGCATCCAGATATAGTCTTTCTTGGTATATGCGTCTGTGAAAGAACTCCATAGTGGGGTCAACGCTAAAGCGAAGACCATATAGATGATACCGAAGTACTTGTTGGCAATGTTATATTGTGTTACTGCAAATGGACCTACCTCGCGTGAGATAATAATGTTCATTATTGAGAAACAAGCTATCAAACATAGGTAGATAATGAAAAACTGTCCACCCAGGTTCAGAATGTCGCGGATGAGCCTTGGACGGATGTAGCGAATGGATGGGGCAAATATGCGATAGCGAGAGTGGCGATACATCACAACTGAGGTAATGGCTGTGACGATGCACATCATACTGGAGAAGTAGAGCGCGAGATTGAAAAGACTTCCGTGAGATACTTTTGTCAATATCCAGATGCTGAGCAGGGAGCAAAGGCTACTTCCTGCTTGTATGAGCGAAGAGATGCGGTGCTTTTGATCGGCCTCCACCAGCGTGCGGAAAATTCCTACTATCATGTTGAGACCGGTAAATGTGCAGACTACGATAGCAATTCTTTGCAATTCTTCTTGATAACTTGCTTCGACGTTGAGCAGATTGCTCCAATCTATGTATTGGTTGATAAACAAGAATAGCAGCAATACTATTGTGACAATGCTCCCGATGGCAAAGTAGGTGGTGCTGACATATTCGCGGGCCAGTGTAAGATTGTTATTGGCCTTAGCCTCTGCAAAGCGATTGCGAAATCCATTTCCCAGACCTAAGTCAAAGAAAGACATCCAGCCGATGATGCCGGAGAGCGTAAGCCATATTCCGTATTGTGTGGGGTTGACATAGTTGATGGTCATTGGGACAATGAGCAACGACGTCAGGATAGTAAATCCTTTGACTAATACGGAGACAATGATATTTTTGACAACTTCCTGGCTACGCTCCGAACTACCCTTGAATCGGTTTAGAAACTTTTGGGGTAGTAGTGTTGCTATCTTGTTCATTCCAGTGGTCTTTGCAAATAACTATTTTGTTGCCCTTTTCTTTATATATATAGTTAGTACAATATTCAGTAAAGTATAAAGAGCAATGTCAAGTATTAACAAGAAGGTAATACTAAACACTTTCTGTAAACAGATATTGAATAGTATAAAGAACAAGGTTATTCCTAATATAGCCATCAAAGCACTGCGTTGTCCCATACCCAAAGCTAAAAATTTATGGTGGATATGATTACGGTCGGGCAAAAAAGGATTTTTGTGTTCGCGTAAGCGATGGATAATAATGCGTACTACATCAAAAACTGGTACCATCAACAGAGAAATACATATTGCAACAGCCTTGTTCTCTGTAGGGATACCTGAAGTGTAGGCTTCCTGTGTGCAGTAGTGGATGGCTAATACTGACAACAACAAGCCTATTGTTTGGCTGCCGCAATCGCCCATGAAAATTTTTCGACCCTTTTCTGCTTTACCAAAAACATTGAAACAGAAGAATACCATTAGAGTTCCTAATGTGGAAATAGTCAAAAGAATAAAGATGTCAATGTCCTGGGACGGAAATAAACAGGCTAAAAATGCTAAAGATATAATTGCAATGCCAGAACATAGACCATCAATGCCGTCGATGAGGTTGTAGGCGTTGATGCAAGTCATGATTAACAATGCGGTTAGCGGCATGCCTATAGCGGGAACTATTTCTTCAATCCCAAAGAAACCATATAAATCATCAAAATAGAGACCAGAGGATACTATAAGAATTGCTGCCAGAATCTGAGCAATGAATTTTACACGATAACCTATTTGAAGCAGGTCATCAGTAACGCCGGCAGCGTAGATAATGATAAAAGCACCTATGATTAGGATATTTCTCCATGTGAGAAATTCCGGTAAACTATGTCCTTCGTATAGTATGAAAAATAGCGTATAGCACACAATGCAAATGAGAATTGTTGGCACAAAGACAATTCCTCCAAGACGAGAAATCTGTTCTTGGTGTTGCTTTCTGTCATCCAATGTGTCGTATAGGTGTTTTTTTGCAGAAAACGTGATGATTTTGGGCATCATGAAAAATGTGATGCCAATACTAATGAGAAAGGTGAAAAGTATCTCTAAAGTCCACATGGTAGGGGATGTTTGTTTTTCTCTCTATGGTTATTCCTATTCAACGGATTGTGCAAAAATGGGGGACATCGGAATGGTGTTAATACTCCGATTTACAAATAGTTACGCCGTTTGGCTTTTGATAAATATTAGCCAAGGTGTATATTACCCATATACAAAAGATATTGCTCAATGTGGTATTGGGCAATATTTTCTCAGATTTTTTGCAAAGATACGATTTATTTGTGAATAAATCTTTAGGCTCTGCGTATAAAATTTAGAATATCTTAGAGCGCGAACTTTTAATAGTATATTCTTTGGTGGTGCGTAAGAAAAATGTGAAAGTCCTGAAGATTTATTTGACGTTTGAGGCAAAAACTTAAAGGATTAGGCCTATTTTTCGTAGCTGAGTGGGTTTATATAAATTAGAAAAATAGCTAATTCCCTATATCTTCGTTAAATGGATTAGGTGCGGTAGTCTGGCATTCCTTCAGCAATCCATTGCATGACATTGGCCGGTGCTTTCTGATGTTGGAGCTGGTACTTCATGAAATCCATATATGGGGCAACGTGTTGAAAGTATTGTCGGTAGCCGTGGCAGAGATAGTTGTGCCCAGATTCGTCGTAAATAGAATATGCAAATCGATTGCGGGGGCATTCGCCGTTACATGCAAAAAGGTATTCGCATTCCTTACATTGACGAGTGAGCAGGTCGCGTTTGTTGCTTCCGAACTGCATTTGTTGCTCGCTATACATCATGTTTGTAAGTGAATTGCTCAGTATGTTTCCTAATTTGAACTCGGGGAAAACAAAGTGGTCACAGGCGTAGACATCTCCATTGAATTCCATGGCGGCTGCATGACCGCAAGTTTCGGCCATACTGCATACGGATGGTGTGACGCCCATCCATCCGGCCAATGTAGAGTCGAAAATCTGGATAAAATATTCTCCCACGTCGTTGCGCACCCATTCATCAAATAAAGTACAGAGAAAATTTCCCCATTGCTTCGGAGTGACGGAAAAGTCAGTAGGCACAGCAGTCGCACCTTCAATGGGGGATGCTAAGGTGCGTCCGTCGGGATGGTGATAAAGGCGTTCTACAACGGGGGTAAACTGTATATAGCGGCAGCCGATTTCTTTGAAGAAATGATAAAAATCCAAAGGGTAGTCGGCAATAAAGTCGTTAACGACTGCCATTGCATTCCATTCTACGCCATAGCGGTTGAGCAAGTTGATGCCTTGCATGACTTGGTGAAATGATGGTCGCCCAGCTCTACTCTTTCTGTACTCATCGTGAAATTCTTGTGGGCCATCAATGGAAACTCCAATTAAAAAATTGTTTTCTTTGAAAAAGCGGGCCCATTCTTCGGTGATGAGTGTTCCATTGGTCTGCAGTACATTGTCTATTGTACGTCCGCCGGCATATTTCTTTTGTAGCTCAAGCGCTTTTTTGTAGAAAGCCAAAGGTCGCATTAAAGGTTCTCCGCCGTGCCATGTGAAAAGGACTGACGGGCCGGTTTGCATCTCAATGTATTGCTTGGTGAAAATCTCCAATATCTCATCGCTCAAGATGTGGCGTGGCTGCTGCTTGTAAAGGTTGGCCTTTTCTGTGTAATAGCAGTATTGGCAAGCAAGGTTGCATAATGAACCTGCCGGCTTGGCCATGACGTAGGTGGGGCGTGCAAAGGGGGTTGCCGGGATTTTGGAGGGTGACATGTGGAAGAGTAGGGGAATAAAAATAAACTGCTCCCCTAAAGAAGGAGGAGCAGTTTATATGTGATGATTTAGAGATTGGTTTTCTCAATATCTTTGAAGTACTTGTAAGTACCATGCTTGAGTTCTTCGCAAGCTGCTTCATCGCATACGATGATACCATGTTGGTGCATTTGCAAAACAGAGATAGTCCACATTTGGGTAACGGGGCCTTCTACCGCAGCTTGAAGTGCACGTGACTTGTTGTGGCCATTGCAAAGAATGAGTACTTCCTTGGCAGACATAACAGTTCCTACGCCTACAGTTAAAGCTGTAGCAGGTACGTTTTCAGGATTACCGCCGAAGAAACGGCTGTTGGCTACTCGAGTGTCAGTGGTTAAAGTTTTTTGACGAGTACGGCTGGTCAAAGAAGAGCCCGGTTCGTTGAAAGCAATGTGTCCGTCGGGGCCGATACCTCCAATAAAGAGGTCAATGCCTCCCACTTCTTCTATCATCTTCTCATAGTTCGCACATTCTGCTTCAAGATTTTCCGCATTTCCATTAAGAATATGGATGTTTTCTTTGGGGCAATCAATGTGGTTGAAGAAATTGTTGGCCATAAAAGAGTGGTAGCTTTCGGGGTGTTCTTCTGGTAAGCCAACATATTCGTCCATGTTAAATGTCAAAACATGTTTGAAACTTACGCGGCCTTCTTGGTTGGCTTTAACCAAAGCTTTGTACATGCCAAGAGGAGAAGAACCGGTGGGGAGACCCAAAACAAAAGGTTTTTCTGCTGTAGGATTAGCTGCGTTGATTTTGCTTACTACATAGTCTGCAGCCCATTGTGATAACTGCTCATAATTAGGCTCAATGATTACTCTCATGATTCTAAAAGTGTTTTAGGATTAAGTGTTAATAAAGTTCTTTTGCAAAAGTAGCGAATCTTTGGGAGCTTACCAAACCTTTTTGGGTAAAAATCAAAGAATAAGATGATGATGTGCTTTATATGGCTTGCTATTCCTCTTGAATAATTAGGCATTAAAAGATTTTTATTGCTCAAACCTTTGATGTAATATGGGTTGTAATGTGCGTAATGACGAAAATTCCTCATAGTAGAAGTTGTGAAAAAACTTGTCTAAAGATGTTTATGCTTATAAAAAACGTTAAATTGATTGTGAGTTTTTTTTTTTTAGTTAGCTTTGCATGGTTATATATAATAATGTAACGAATTTTTGAGAAGCTAAAAGGTATAGCCTTAGGAGCGTGAATTTTAATTTTATCTAATAAATAAACACAGCTATGAAGAAAAACAATTTGTTTGTTACTGTGCTAATGGCCGGATGCTTACAAGCATTTACCCCACTTTTTGCGCAGGATCATGCGGTGACCATGACGACAGGAAAGCCGGTAGGCTCTACCTTGACTTTTATGGTGAATCGTACAAATGGCGTAACTGTTGATTGGGGAGATGGTACTCAGGTAAGCTATCCCAAAGGTGACGCAGAAGTTATTATTATTGAAGGTGTGACAAAAGGAAAAGACATTGTCTTGAAATCAACAACCGACTTGAAAATGTTGGCTTGCAGTGATTGCGGATTGACTGCACTGAATTTGTCTGCTGCCCCCGAACTTCGTTCGTTGTATTGCCAAAACAATGATTTGACCACGCTTGATTTGAAACCGGTAGCTAAATTGACGGATTTAAATTGTGCAAATAACAATGTGAAATTTTCGTCATCTTCATTGTCTGAGAAGGTGTTGCCAAAATTGGAAACCCTTAACATCGCAAACAATGAAGGTAGTGGTACATTTAAGGTGGCATCAAGCACATTGCAGCAGGTGAACATCTGTGATAATGCATATACAGCAGTGGTAGTGACTCAAAATTCGATGTTAGATGTGTTTAAAGCAGACAACAATGATATCAAGAGTTTATATCTTACTAATAGTGCAAATACTTCTGTGTTGTCGTGCAACAATAATAATAGATTTACTACGCTGAAAGTTCCTACTGATGGTTTAGCTGAAATGCGATATGTATCTCTTGATAATTGTCAGTTGAAAGAGATTGATATGTCTGCTAGCTCAAACTTAATGAGCTTGTCGTGCAAAAATAATAATGCGAAGGAGTTGTTGCTCCCTTCTGAAAAATTGTTTATGCTGGATTGCAGCGGTAATAATTTGGCTTTCTGTCATTTCCCCAGTGTTGCAAATAGACCTATGTATTTCTCCTATTTGCCACAAGGCGTTTTGACAATTACAGAGTCTTTGAAAGTTTCAGATGGCATGCCCTATGTAGACATCTGTCCGGGATGGACAGACCGTTCCAATGAGGAGTATATCTTGAACCTGGAGAAATACAGATTTGATGCCGGTGGAGCATTGACAGTTTCTATGAAATGGTTTTCTGTAGATGCAAATGGAGAAAAGAAAGAGTTGGTATTAGCGAAGTCTAGCGATAGAGATCAAGATTACTACAACTCTAAATTCAATTTTACTTTCTTCAAGGGACAACCCTCAGTGTATGGTGAACTCAGTAGCAAGGCATATCCTGATTTAGTGATTAAAACAGACTATTTTGCAGTCGGTAAAGAAAATATTTTGGTAGGAGTTGAAAATGTGAAAACAGAAGAATTAAGCATATCCATTAGTCAGGGTGCTCTTGTTTTGCAAAGTGGAACTCCTATGCCTGTAAATGTATATTCTACTGATGGTAAATTAGTTTGGAAAGGTGAAGTTGACGTAAATCCTTTGACGGTAAGCTTGCCTAAAGGCATTTACTTGGTTAATGGCAAGAAAGTGCTACTCTAACTCCTATATATAATAAAGTGTGAGTTGATGTTATTAGATTACCTCATATAAACTATTAAAGATATAAATATGAATATATATAAAAAACTTCGGAATTTTAGTGCACTTGCATTAATGGCCATGGTTGCTATGCCAAGTGCCGCACAGAATACTTTGCCCGATGGTTCTGTTCCTATGCTTGTTACACCTCACCAGCAGGTAATTAGCTATAGAGAACGTACGTTGTGTTTGGATATTACCTCTAACGTTTCTTATGAGTCTGCTTGTGATGCAGAATGGGCAAAATTGCGTAAAGGAACAGATGGCTCTCTATATGTACATCTTTTGGAAAACTATGGAGGTGTTGACCGTATAGCAAAGGTTAATTTCTCATGTGCTACTTATCCTGAATTAAATCAGACTTTAGTTATTACGCAAGGACGCAATGAGTCTGTAGAAGAGTTGCCGGTAGATACAAAGGTGTATCCGACATCCGGAACTGCCAATAATAATCAATCTGGAAATGGTATCGATAAGACTTATGATAAAAATTATTCGACTTATTACCATACTTCTTGGACAGGAAGTGCCTTTTATGTATCAGAAGACAACCCGGCAATCTTAACCTATGAATTCAAAAATGTAGAGTACATTGATTATATCAACTATGTTCCTCGTCAAGATGGTGTGGATAATGGTTGTTTTGGCGAGATTGAAGTGCTTGTGAAAAAGCAAGGTGAAAGTGAATATACTTCAATGGGCCGTGCTGACTTTAAGAAAACCACCGGTGCAAAGAAGTTCAAATTTGATGCTCCTGTCACTCAACCCCAGTCAATTCAGATAAAGGTTTATAGTGGTGCTGGGAACTTTGCTTCTTGTGCAGAAATGGAGTTCTGCCAATATGCCGAACAAACAGACAATATCTTTGACTATTTTGAGGATGAAGTATGTTCTGTGTTAAAACCTGGTATTACTGAAGAAGACATCGAGAACATTCAAGATCCTTTTACAAAGTGCTTGGTAACTCAGATTTATTCTGGGGATTACGAGACTAAGTATCGTGTAGCTGACTATAAGTGTTACCTCGATCCTACGGTTTTGGCACTTCGTTGGAATACTGAAGGAAAGAAGTATAATCAATATGAAGGGGCTACTGGTATCAATATCTCAAAGGGTAAACACGCTATCATCGTAGCTGGTATTCCTAAGAACGAAACCATACGTTTGCGTGTCTGTGCATGGTATGTAGGTAAGGTTGGTACTAATTTTGACGGAGGTGATCCTCAGACTGTTGATTATACCTTGGAAAATGGTATCAACGTCATTGAATACAAAAATGATTGGGATGGTTTGGCATACGTTTGCTACTATACCGATGATGCTCCCTCTACTAAGCCTGATGTGAAGGTACACTTTGTAAATGGTGAAGTCAATGGTATTCTTACTCCAGATAAGACCAATGAGGAAATGCATGAAATTTGTAAGAATGCAACCAATTATTGTATGGATGCTGTGGGCGATTTGGTTCACTCAGTTTGGACCTCAGAAGGATTCTACAAGTATTGTAAGGCCTCAGATGGTAAGAGCTTAGGTTATCGTCAGTTTATGAATGTGTTGGATAGCTTGGTGCAATGGGAACATGATTTACTCGGTTTTGAAAAATATGGTTTGTTGGAAACTCCACAGAACCGTACATTCGCTTATGTAAACTTTACCTATTATATGTTCCAGGGTGGTAGTGGCGTGTCATTCCACCAAGACCAAGAAAGCCGAATCTTGAATTGTAAGACATTGATGTTTAACGACGACGATGCTATTTGGGGTCTTTCTCACGAGTGGGGTCACCAACATCAGATGCACCCATATTTCTGCTGGGGTGGTTTGGGCGAAGTATCCAACAATATGAACTCCTATTATAATATTATGCACATGGGTTATTACCAATCAGACAAGATTAACCAATGGGCTCCTGCCCGTAAGCATTTCTTGGATGTAAGTGCAAAATATTCTCCCAGCTCAGTAAATGAAGATACTCAGGTGGTAACTTATAATCCAGTCAGAATGGATGCTTATGCATTGGCAAATGATTATGCTTATAGCCCCAAAATGAAAGCTCTATGTTTGGAAATGGGTAATTATTCTGAAAAAGGAAGCATTCCAACTCAAGAGGAGAACGTATTGAAAGCTATTGGTCATACAGAGGTAGGTGTCGGAGAAATGCTCTGTCCTTACATTATGCTGTATAACTATGCTACCTATGAATTGGGTATTACTGAGTTTGGACCTAATCTTTATGAATCATTGCGTAAGACAGATGCAGTAGAAGGTTCTACCATTGAAAAGCAATCAGGCCTTGATAAGTATGAACTTATTGCTGCTACCCAAAATGGTAACAAGAATAATGGTTTGGCTAAGTTGACTGAACTCTATCCCAACTCTTGCTGGGTAAAGGATAAATATCTCTGTGTAGGCCATACGAATACATGGGATAATAGTACTCCTTACGTATTCAATTTTATCCGTAAGACATCTCGTCTGACCGGATATAACTTATTCCCGTATTTTGAACGTTGGGGCTTCTTGCGTCAATTGGCAACATTCGTAGGTGACTATGGTCACAAGCCACATGTGCTCACTAAAGAAATGTACGATGAGTTCAAAGCCGATATGGATGCTTTGGTAACTTCTGGCGAACTCAAAGCTATGCCTGATGGAATGGTTGAGGAAATCTCTAATATGCGTAACCTCAACGAGGCGGGCGATAAGTGGTTCCCAACTCCCAATATTCCTAACTAATAATTGTTGTAAACACTAGGTTTACATTAGAAGAGAGGTACATTTGATGTGTACCTCTCACTTTTTTATTATCAAAAACATGGTACGATGTTAAGCACCGCTAAAAGATGTCTTATAACATACATTTTAATTTTTGCGACTGACTTATTTTGCGCAATTTCGCATTGTACATTATAAACCAAACCTTCTAATATTTTTACTATGAAAGTATACAATTTTGGTGCGGGACCTTCAATCCTGCCGCAAGAAGTAATGAAAGCTACAGCTGAGGCTTGTACTGAATTCCAAGGTATGGGCCTTTCTTTGATGGAAATCAGCCACAGGACAAAGGAATTTCAAGCCGTGATGGATGAGGCGCAAGCTTTGTTCAAGGAATTATTAAACATTCCTGAAGGGTATAGTGTGTTGTTCGTAGGTGGTG
>JAEIGA010017291.1_pt1 | contig 10984 bp, 9 predicted proteins | sample 9270691 | NCBI WGS metagenome assembly JAEIGA01 (sample SAMN17057246, study PRJNA624740) | gut metagenome | biome: biome; isolation source: fecal sample | host: Bos grunniens | place: China: Xizang | collected 2019 | reverse complement strand
TGGCGGTACTGTCCGGAGGAGCGGGCTTTCGCCGTACATGCTGTCCGCGACGGATTGGAACGCGGAATCGTCTGGATGAAGTCGAATTTGAATTTCCGGCGGGGATCATCTGGTGTCATGGCGGGAGACCTGGAAGGCCCGGTCCCCGCGGCTGTCGTGGACAGTGCGGATGATGCCGTCAGGTCGGATTGTGGATCGCGCCCTCTGCCGGACACCAACCGGCAGGAAGAGGTGGTCATGAAAGCTGTTCCGGCAACGGTTACAACATCGGAAGGCCGGGATATAATCCACAGAAGCCGTATGCTGTGTGAATGCCTTGAGCCAGTGGAGTTTCGGTGCAATCGTATTGATGACGCCGCAAGAATTGTTGAAAACGGTGCTTTCAAGCGGATTATATCGCCCGAAGATGCGGAAAAGGCGAAAGATTATATCGCCAAGGCCAGAAGAACCACAGTGTTCCGCATAGTGAACAAAAGCGATTTTGAAATCTCCGTCGGGAATGTGATGCTGGCGGAAGGTGAGAAAAAAGTGTTTGTTTTCACCAATTCGGTTCCTGCCGGTCTTGTCGTTTCCTGCAAAGGCTATGATTCCATACCGGTCGGCGCACGGCACAACGGACACACGATTTACGTTACGCCGGAATCTCTTGTGCCGGCGCATGTGGAAGTTGCCGTTCCGGCGTTGGAGGCTGGCGTGCGCTGTATTATAAACGGCAGTGCCGTCAAGTCGGAGGTTGTACGGCTTAAACCGGGAATCCATCAATGCGAGTATGAACGTAAAGGGTGTTCAACGCAATCGTTTTCTTTTTTTGTTGAAATTGCCAAGCCGTTGAAATTGCCGCCTCCGATGGCATGGACGGCAGGAAAATGATAAAACGGGGAGCAGGTGTTATGGATGACGATTTTATAAATTCAGAAACTTCGCACGGACATCTTAATCCGGGAGAGCAGTTCCACGGCTATCTGATCGAGCGTCGTATCGGTCGCGGCGCCAATGGCGATGTGTATCTGGCCAAGCATGAAATGCTCGGTATTATGTATGCGATTAAAGTAATGGAGATGTCGGATTCTCCGCCGGGAGGCGAGACGGCGCGGCGGTTCGTGCGCGAGGCCAAGATCGCCGCGCGCATTCAGCATCCGAATCTGGTCAGGGTGCATGACGCGGGCTGCGATGAACCGATGAATGTTTATTATCTGGTGATGGACTACATGTCCGGGGGAACGCTTCGCGACCGGATAGCGTTGGGCGGGCCGCTTCCTGCGCCGGAGGCGGTGGCGATTGTGCGCGCCGTCGCATCCGCGCTGGATGCAGGTGCGCAGATGGGGCTTGTTCATCGCGATCTCAAACCGGAGAACATTATGTTCTCGGAGAGCGGAATCGCGAAACTTGTCGATTTGGGCATCGCAAAGGTCTGTGACGAGGAGACGCTGCATACACGCACGAGCGCTACTTTCGGGACTCCGGCCTATGTTGCTCCGGAACAGGCGCTTGATGCGTCAAAAGTGGATTCTAGGGCGGATATCTATTCATTGGGAGTGATTCTCTTCGAGATGCTTTGCGGGAGACGTCCGTATGGCGGCAGCACTCCGATGGCGATTATCTCCCAGGTGATCAGCGACGAGCCTCTTCCGGATGTGAAACGGTACAACCCCGACGTCCCGAACTGGGCGTCGGCGCTGGTGTTTAGAATGTGTGCGAAAGATGTTGAAAAAAGGATTTCCTCTCCGGCGAAGCTGCTTTCCGTCATCGATGGGTATCTTGGCAGACGGTCTGATTTCGTGGATTATGCCGTTACCGCGAAGAAGGATCCGTATTCCTATCTGCAAGATGCTTTTGCCGGCGGCGAAAGGGACGGCGGCGCCGATTCGGGTGGAGGTAAAAAGGCGAAGGCAGGATGCCGGTTTGCGGCAATCGCGCTTGCCGCGGCTGTTTTGTTCCTCTTGATAATCGCTATGGTATTAGTGTAAAATATACAGTTACGAAAGGTGTGATGGAAAACTGATGAAAAAAATCTGTGTTTTTTTGACCGTATTGTTCGCGGTCGTGTCGCTTTCCGCCGAGAACGGCGGGAGGATCGTCTATTCGGCGGTCGGTTTACTGCCGGTAAAATATCTGGAACTCCCCGGGCCGGATGCAGATGTGCGCATAATGCGGCTGAATCTCATTGCAGGGTGTCATAAGTCCATGTACGGACTTGATCTTGCGGTGTTGGGCGGATGGACCCGCGGAGATTCGGCCGGCATTCTTCTCTCGGGAGGATATAACGTATGTCTGGGTGAATGTTACGGTCTGCAGTTGGCGAGCGTCAATTTTACCGAAGGCGCCCATTGCGGGCTTCAGATCGGGGCGGTGAATATGACCTGGGGGCTTCGCGGCATGCAGATAGGTGCCGTAAACGCGACCAGCGACGGCGCCGGCTGGCAGATCGGGCTCTATAACATGGCGGAGTCTTTCAGCGGGATTCAGCTGGGGCTTATAAATATGAATATTGGCTCTCCGCTTATGATGATGCCCTTGCTGAACGTGTGGTTCTGAACGGAGTCCGATATATGAGAATGTGCAGAAATCTGATGACCGCCGGATTGCCGGTCGCGGCGGCGGTTTTGATGTCGGGGTGTTCCACTCCGGATGTGCTCAGGGAGCCGGCCGACATCCCCGCGCTGGTGAGTTCCTACGAGATATTGAGCTTGAGGGAGCATACGGGGAATGTTCCGGTCCTGCTCGATCTTTCGGAGTGTGTCGAATTCGCGGCGATGTCAAGCGACGGTTTTTCCGGCAAGTCCAGCATCGCCGGCCGGTTCCCCGTGCGGGAGCTGGTGCAGCGCGAGTTCAACAAAGTCATTGCCGGAAATTTCCGCATGGCGTTGCCTGACGAGCATCCGAAACTTTCTTTCGAGATAGATTCGGAGCGGATCGTCGTGAAGCGAAGCTGGTCGAAAGTCAAATGCGATATGATTTTCTCCGTGAAAATAACAGATCCGGTCAATGTCGACAAGAAGCCGTATTTTTTCAAAAAATACCGTGTTCAATCGACGGGCGTGCATAAAAACAAATCGGAAGTGCCGGTTTGCGTATACGCGGAGATCCAGAATTTCGCAAGAATGTTTCTTGAGGATGTGCCCAAAGAACACAACGGCACACTTATCACCAGAATCAAAGAGTTGGGCGTCGATCTGGATTGATCCGCTCGTAAGGAAAAAGGAAGGAGATAACTCATGAATGCCGTAAAAAAGGCTTTGTACGGAATGCTGGCCGCGGGGATGCTGTCGGGCTGTATGTCTAATCCGCTCACGTTCTGCACTTCGTCGATTCCGGTTGAGCAGGGGAAATATTCCGTGCTCGCGGAAGATGTGACCGGCACCAACACGCAGGTGAACTGGCTGTTCTTCACATTCGGTCTGGGAGGCTCCGGTCAGCGTCACGCCTTGGCCGACGCCTTGGAGCAGGTGCCCGGGGCAGACGCTCTCGTGGCGATGTCCGTCGATACCGAGTTTTTCATGCTGGTTCCGTTCGCTCTGCCCAGCTTTTACACGACGCGCGTTTCCGGGACCCCGGTAAAGGTCAACGCCGGCAATTGAATCCCGTCGGTTAGATTTTGGACAAGGATTTGCGCATAGGATGTTTTCGCGTTGTTTCCGACCTCAAGTCCGGGGTCGGGAGTCAGGGTGCGGTCTATAAGGCCGTCTGTGAACGCGACGGGTTCGCCGGAGTCGCCGTCGGCACCATCGTCGCATTGAAGGTTATGCCGGTGTATGATGCCGGGAAAGATCTTTTCCGGCGGCTGAAAGTGCGGACGGAAGAGCTGCTTCGCATCAATCATCCCAATGTGGTCCGGTATCTCGGATGTTTCCGCGAGAGTACCCAGTTCAACGATATCCATGTCGTCGTGCTGGAGTATCTCAAGGGTGAATCGCTCAAGGATGCGCTCCTTCGTTTTCCTGCCGGGTTTGATGCGGACGAGGCTTTGCGCATCGGACAGGGCGCGCTCGCGGGATTGACGCATATCTGTTCGCTCGGAATGATCCATCGCGACATCAAGCCCGGGAACATTTTTCTGTGCGCGGACGGCGGGGTCAAACTTATCGATTTCGAGGTGTCCCGTCAGGACAACAATGCCGCGACCACCACCGGCGGCAATCTTATCGGCACGTTCGATTATATGGCGCCGGATTTCACCAATCCGGATTTTCGGGGCGATGAGGTTTCCGACGTCTTCAGTTTTGGAGTCTGCCTGCATGAAATGCTGACGGGGCGCACTCCGTACCGGCGTCAGCCGGGAGATGATTCTCAGGCGAGTTTTGCGTTCCTTTCGCGTTGGAGCCATACCGAGGACGGAGTCTCGCCGATTAAGATCAGCAGCCGCGTGAACAAGGTTCTTTCGGGGGCGTCGGAGATGCTGACGAAGGCGTTGCGGGAGAAACGCGGAGACAGGACGCAGTCATTTTCGGAACTTGCGGAGTCTTTCCGGCGGATTCGCCACCGGGAGCTGTCGCACGGAGATTGCACCTGGCGGCTTCTGCTGTATGCCGGGCGCGGAGGGTTCGGAGAAGTGTTCAAGGCCAGGGATGTCCGCACCGGCCGGCTGGTTGCGATAAAGCATTTGCTGAAAAGCGGATATGCCGACCGGTTCCGGCGCGAGGCCAAGGTGATGTCCAGGCTTTCCGATTCGAGTTTTGTGCGGTTCCTGTCGTTTTTCGAAATGACGATCGGCGGCGCGGATTCGGCCTTTATCGTCATGGAATATCTTGACGGAATGCCCGGCCGTTCGCTGCGGGATGAACTCAAGCGCATCTCCGGAGATCCGCTTCCGCGCGAGACGGTGATAACGGCGTTCGCGAGATATGCGCACGGATTGGCGGTGCTGCACTCCAAGGGATTGTTCCACCGGGATATCAAGCCTTCCAACCTCTATTTCCCCGCGGATGAGATATCCAAGGCCGCGATAATGGATTTCGGGATCGCGCGGGACGCCACCGGCACCGAGACCATCGGCAACGTTCCGGGAACGCTCGACTATATGCCGCCGGAGGTGGTGGTCGAAGGTTCGCGCGGTGATTCGGGGATGGACTTGTATGCTTTAGGATTGGCGCTCTATGAAGCGCTCAGCGGAAAAATGGCTTATCCGCGTCTGCCTGATGGAGCTGCGGGCTATCGTGTCTTTTTTGAGCGAGCCCAAGCCCGTACGCCGCCAAAACTGGATTCATCGGCATATTGCGACATGCCGGAACTGGTGACTTTGGTCGAAGGCATGACGGAGCCGGACCCCGCACGGCGCATAAAGGACGCCGCCCTGGTCGAGCGGCGGTTGTCCGCTTTGCTCGAACATAGGAAAAGCGCAAAAGAGGAACGGCAGTCTGAAGGCTTCTTGTCGGGTGAGGACCCTGCTGAAAATGAGTCGGTGGAGGATGAACCCGAGACGTCGGCGACCGTGGCGCCCGATGTGGACGCGCTGGCGAAACTCAGCCGAGATGCGGCAGAGGAGCGGCGGAGGTCGGTTCGTAAATCTGCTGTGACTGCGCTGCTGTCGGTTGTTGCGGTGTGTTCAATTGCTGTAGGCGGATGGGTTGCCTATCGGCATATCGAAAAGAAGAAGGCTGAAGCCGCTGAACTGCAGCGTAGGGAAGCGGAGAGAATCGCGGAAGAGAAACGCATCGCGGAGGAAAACGCCAGACGGGAGGCTGAGGAGCGTCGCAAGGCGCAGGCCGCGAAGGAAGAAGAGGAGAAAAGGATTCAGGAAGAGCGGAGGCAGAAGGCCGAGGCTCAGCAGAAGGCTTTAGAGGAGGCGTTGCGCCGGGTGGAGGCAGAACGCTTGGCTCGCGAGGCTGCGGAACGCAAGGCGGCTGCGGAACGCAAGGCCGAAGAGGCACGCAAGGCTGCGGAGATGGCGCGGCTGGAGGCGGAGAAGGAACGTTTGCGTCGGGAGTCGGAGCGGCTGGCCCGTGAAAAGGCTGAACGTGAGGCTAAAGAGGCTCGCAAGGCCGAAGAGGAGCGCAGGGCCGCAGAGGAATCCAGGCTCAAGGCGGAAAGAGAGGAGAGAGAGCGGCAGATAAAGGCGGCGGAGGAGGCGAAGCGCAAAGCCGACGAACACGCTGCCCGTAAAGCTGCGGAGGAGGCGGCGAAAAGAGAGGCCAGGGCAATGGCTGGCCGCGGCAAGGTTGATGAGGCGGATGGTAAAAGGGAGTCGGGCATGGTTGAGGCGAGAAGGAAGCTGGCGGAGTTGAAGGCTGAACTTGATGCGTACAAGATTGAGTATGAACGCAAACGCGCCGCCGCGTTGAAACCGGGCGCGAGAGAGAACCCCAATGATCTTGATCGCGAATGGTATATGCGCCTCAGAAAATACCGCCAGTTCAAAAAGCGGGTCGAAGCGTTGGATAGATAACATCGGCTTATGCGTGATGATGTTCAGTACAAAGTGAACGCGGTGAAACAACCGATTCGAGGTACGGGGATTGTCCCGGAAAAAATTGAGGAGAAAAAATGAACGACAACAATTCTTTTTTGACGCTGTTCCTTGCGCCGGTGGCGGCGTATCTCAAGGACGAATCGGTTTCGGAGATTCTGATCAACGGGAGCGAGCGGATATATGTCGAACGCAACGGCAAGCTTGAAGAGATTCCGGAAAAATTCGTGAGCGAGCCGGCGCTCAAGGCGGCGGCGACCAATATCGCTAAATCGGTGGGGCGCATTCTTGATGAAATGCATCCGCGCCTTGACGCGCGTCTCCCCGACGGAAGCCGCGTGCATGCGGTGATTCCTCCGCTCAGCCGCGTCGGCACGGTGATCGCCATCCGCAAATTCAAAAAGGATACGCTCACAATCGACAAGATGCAGGAATTCGGCAGTCTGGACGAGCCGATGCGCAGATTGATCCGCGCTTTGGTGCTGCTGCACAAAAACGTCATCGTTTCCGGCGCTACCAGTTCCGGTAAAACTTCGGTGCTGAACGCGCTCAGTTCTTTCATTCCGGAAGGGGAGCGCGTGCTGGTCATCGAAGACGCCAGTGAATTGCAGCTCCAGCAGCGGCATATCGTTCCGTTTGAAACCCGTAAAGCCGACAAAAACGGACAGGGCGAGGTTACCATCCGCGACCTGATCCGCTCGGCGCTTCGTCTGCGCCCGGACCGTATCGTCATCGGAGAAATCCGCGGCGGCGAGGCTCTCGATCTTCTGCAGGCGCTCAACACCGGTCATGCCGGCTCCATGAGCACCATTCACGCGAATTCGCCTCTCGACTGTCTCCGCCGCATTGAAACCTGTGCGCTTTTGAGCGGTATCGACATCCCGCTTTCCGCCCTGCGTTCGCAGGTGGCCAGCGCAATCGACGTAATCGTCCATACGGCGCGCCTTTCCGACGGCTCGCGCAAAGTCGTCGCCATTTCGGAAGTGATGCCGCTCGAGAACGGCGAGTACAGGGTGCGGGATCTTCAGAAGTTTGAGGTGAGGTCGATCCGTCCCGACGGAACGGTCGACGGCCGTTTCGACGTTTGCGGGGAGCCGACGTTCGTCGATCAGGCCGAGATATTCGGGTTGTCGGTCAGATAACGCGCCGTGCGTCTTCGATTTCACGGTTGGCGGATTTTGGTATAATATGCTCCCATGAGAATTTTAACCGGCATTCAGCCTTCGGGCAAACTCCACTGGGGTAACTATTTCGGGGCGATGAAGTCGATGTTCGACCTTCAGGAGAAGGGCGAAAACTTCATGTTCATCGCCAATTTCCACGCCATGACCACGCTTCGCGACGGCGCGGCGCTGCGGGAGGCGACGAAGGACGTGGCGCTCGACTATCTCGCCTGCGGACTTGATCCCGAAAAGACGATCATGTACCGCCAGAGCGACGTTCCCGACGTTCAGGAGCTGGCGTGGTATCTCTCCTGCCTGACCCCGATGGGGCTGCTGGAGCGATGCCACAGCTACAAGGACAAGATGGCCCACGGTTTCGATGCCACCCATGGCCTTTTTGCCTATCCGGTGCTCATGGCCGCCGACATTCTCATCATGAACGCCGATCTTGTTCCGGTCGGCAAGGATCAGAAGCAGCATCTGGAGGTGACGCGCGATCTCGCGCAGAAGTTCAACAACGCCTACGGCGAGATCTTCAAACTCCCAGACGCGTACATCCCCGAGACGGTGGCGACGATTCCCGGTACCGACGGACAGAAAATGTCCAAATCCTATCATAACACCATCGGTCTTTTCGAGCCTTCCGGCGCGATCAAGAAGAAGGTGATGGGCATCGTCACCGATTCCAAGACGATGGAGGAGCCCAAGGAGCCGGAGGGGAATTCCATCTACGAGCTTTACAAACTCTTCGCGACCGGGGAGGAAGTTGAGGCTATGGCCGCTTCCTTCCGCGCCGGCAACTACGGCTACGGGCACGCCAAGAAGGCGCTCTTGGAGGCGTACCACCGGCTCTTCGATCCGTTCCGCGAAAAGCGCGAGGCGCTGGAGAAAGATCCCGATTCGCTCGAGGACATTCTCCGCGACGGAGCCGCCAAGGCCCGCGCAGCCGCCGCGCCGGTCATGGAGAAGGTGCGCAGCGCCGTCGGGCTCTGATTGCGGAAACGGGGGCGAAAGCGGGTGAAAAGGCTGCTGGTAGGATACAAGGCTTCGGATCTCAACGGTGAACTGCTTGCCGGCGATACCGTCTGCCATACGCTCGACATTTACCACGCCCACGCCATAGAAAAGACGCATCCCGGAGCGAAGGTCGTCTGCAGCGCGCATCTGCCCGAGGGCGGCTGGGACGAGATCCGTTTCCGGACGGGGCCCAAGCTCATGAGCGGAGAACTGTCGCTTGATCTCATGCAGGAGATTCATCTTTTATCTCCACGGAGCTTCAAGCTTGATTTCATCGGCAGGGAGCGCGACCGCAACGATCTGATAAACCGGATCAAGGACGATCCCAAGCGGGTTCGCGACTTTTCCGCCGTCTGGCCGGCGAGCGTTCCCGGCAGCGGCAGGCTCATGTTCACGAGCGTCCCCGGATGTTTCTGCCACCGGCGGCTTGACGAGGGCGGACTGGCGCTCGCGGAAGTGGCCGCAAAAGAACTCTCGCAAAACGCCGCGCCGCGCAAGCTTCTCGATATGGGGTGCGGCTGCGGACTCGTGGGGTTTCTGATCGCCAACGCCGTCCCCGGCACGGAGCTTACGATGATCGATTCGCATACGCGGGCGGTAGAGGCGGCGAAGCGCAATTCGGAGAACTTTTCCATTCCGGCGCGGATCCATCTCGCCGACGACGGCATCGCTTCGCTTGAAGGCGCGGCCGGCGCGTTCGACGTGTTCGTCGGCAATCCGCCGTATTATTCCGACTACCGCATCGCCGACGTGTTTCTTGAGACGGCGAAGGCGGCGCTGAAGCCCGGCGGCGTCTGTTACACGGTCGTCAAGAACGATGCCGGGCTCAAGCCGGTGCAGGAAAGATGTTTTCCGGCGGTGGAAGTGATCCGCCGCCGCGGATACTGCGTGCTGAAGTCCGTTGCGTCCCGTTGATCCGCGGTTATATTGCCGAATTCGGATCGGCACGCGGCGTCCGGACAAAAGACCGCATACGGTTGACGGCGAGGGCTAAAACGGGTAAAATTCATCCTATGAACAGGAGAGATTTTTTGAAGGCGTCCTCTCTGGGCGCGCTGACGATGGCTTCGGCTCCCTTTGCGGCGGGCGCGAAGGATGAAGTTCCGGCTTTTGCGAAAAACGCCAGGCGGCTGGGACCCGTTATAAAAAATGCAGAAGTCCGGTCCAATCCGGCGTTGAAGGGAAGGAAAGCGGCTTCGTTTTTCATCGACGACGCGATCTGGTTTCTGCGCGATCTGACGCGCATGCGCCCGAAGTCGCTCTTCGACAACGATTTTCTGGCGCCGCTGAAGGAATGTCACGACAAGTACGGTTTGAAACTTCAGATCAATCTCTTCTATCGTACCGATTTCTACTACGGCATGGACGAGTTCACGCTTGCGGAGGTGACCGACGCCTATAAAAGCGAGTGGCAGGCGAACAAGGACTGGCTCAAGCTCGGTTTCCATTCGCTGCAGGAGTTTCCTGATTATCCGTGGCTTAACGCGAGCTATAGCGACGTAAAGAAGTATTACGACATGGTCTACGGCGAGATTCTCCGCTTCGCCGGCGAGGGTGTGTTCACGACCGGACTCGTGCCGCACTGGTGCCCGATGAGCAAGGACGGCTGCCGCGCGCTCAAGGACAACGGAATCAAGATCATGGAGTGTTCGATCGGCGAGCGTTATTATTACGACGGAGACCGCACCCGGCTGCCTTACGGCCACGGCATGCGCATCGAGCAGAACCGCAAGCCGGAGACGGCGTTTTTCTGGCGCGACACCCGCAACAAGGAAATAAGCGCTTCCGCCTGCGCCTACAACCACATCTCGGCAGAACTGGACGCGGCGACGAAAAATTCCTTCAACTATGTCTACGACAAGGACACCGGCATGGCGTTCAAGCATCTTTTCTGCGACGCGCCGTGCCTGAACCTCGTGGACGAAAAACTGCTGCGTGAAGATACTTCGAAGCTGCTCGGGCGCGAATATCTCGTCTTCTCGGATCATGAGCAGTATTTCTATAAGGATTATCTCGCCTACCAGAGCGATTACGCCGACAAAATCCGCGTAATGTCTAAGATGATGAAGGAATCCGGATACGATTTCATATTCGTTGAAGACGTTGTGTAACAGGATGCGCGGGGCGCGTGTTTCGTAAGAGCCGGATATGCCGCCTCCACATCTGACGCGTATGCTGGCGGCTTCGGCAATTATGGTATAATATTGAGAAATTTCCGAGGAGTATCATGGAAAATCAAGAAATAGAAAAAAGAAGACAGTCCGCCGCGCATCTGATGGCGCGGGCGATCAGCAATGTGTTTGAGGACGTACAGGTTGACATCGGTCCTGCGACCGACGACGGCTTTTATTACGATTTTGATCTGCCGCACCGCATTTCAACAGATGATTTTCCCAAAATA
>JAEIGA010017290.1_pt1 | contig 10984 bp, 13 predicted proteins | sample 9270691 | NCBI WGS metagenome assembly JAEIGA01 (sample SAMN17057246, study PRJNA624740) | gut metagenome | biome: biome; isolation source: fecal sample | host: Bos grunniens | place: China: Xizang | collected 2019 | reverse complement strand
TTGGACAAATGTGCAACGTTCAGAAAATTTGTTGAAAAAAACAAAACGTTGAAGTTCGTCAATCAAGAAGAATTAATAAGACAAGTTGAAGAGGCTTGCCCTTCCGGTCGCACCGAGAAAGTACATCATCAGCTTTGGAAAGATATATTCGTATTTGATAACAACAGAGTATGCAGACATGCCAAAAAAGATTGCGCCTCTATTCTTTCTCAAACCACTGACACTTTAGTTATAAAATGGGATCGCTGGGGAACCGAAACATTTATAAAAAAAGGCGATGTGTGGGTGTTAAAGTAAAAAAGGCGTCTAAATGAGGGAGGACTAATTTCTTCCCTCAATTTCATTCACTGCGACAATAAATACCAAGTGAATCGCTTCCTCTATAGTAGTATCCACTCGCTTTTGTGTCATGGAGTTGTAAATTCAAAATAAACCCTTTGTTTTTATCTGTCGGATCAACACCTTGTACACGAATATGTCTTTTGGTGTCGGCATTTTGTATTGCAGACAGGCCTATCGGACGTGCAATCACCTCCATCTAAACACTCTACACACATTTGCGTTTCATTATCACAAAAAGGTTTGTTGTCGCCACAGTATTGCGTACCACAAAGTTCATAATCACCAAAGAAAAAGGTCAAGTCATTTTTTTCTTCACATTCACCATCTTCTTGACCAAGAGTATAATAAGAATTAACCGTAATAGCGGCCTGCTTTTCCATATCTTTGAGAATCATTTCACACACACGTTCCGGAGGAACGCCTTTCACCTGTATTAACGGCTCACCTGTTTCAATCAAAATTGCATTGAATTGGTACGGAAAAATCAAGCGTTATTTTGGTACACTATAAAAAACACTTGATTTTTTATTAAAAAGGGCGTATAAGAGGCCAATATTTAAGCACTTGTAGCTCAGCTGGATAGAGTATTGCCCTCCGAAGGCAAGGGTCGTGAGTTCGAATCTCGCCAAGTGCGCCATATAAAAATACTCACCTTTTAGGCGGGTGTTTTTTTTGCGCTCGCAAAAATATAATATTAAAAAGCCCTCCTAAAGAAAAAAGGTAATACCCTCACTGTCTAACACATCCCTCATCAACACAATTATTTTATAAAAAACAAATCGATTTTATAAAAAATAAAAAAAAGACTTGCATATTTTAAAAAAATAGTATATAAAGGCAAATACCAATCAAGATTGGGCTGTCGCCAAGTGGTAAGGCACCGGTTTTTGATACCGGCATTCGTTGGTTCGAATCCAGCCAGCCCAGCCAAAACAGATAAGTCGCTAGAAATAGCGACTTTTTCTTTTATTTACAAGCACTTATATTGGTCCGTGTACAGTGTTTTTCAAAAAGCTCTTTTTTCAGCCCTACACGGACTTTATTTTCAAAAAATCCTTATTTTACAATGCTTCCGTCTTGGGATGTTAAAATCTTATCCCAGAGAGAGGAAGATGTATTCAGACTGAGCTTAGATGAGAAAAAGGTGGTCCTATAACACGCTTATTGCTACTGCCATCTCGGGAGCCCTACCTGCCATCTAGAGGACATCGGGAACCCTATCGGCATATCCCAGACATAAAAATAAATGCAACATCGTTAATGGAGTGTTTTTTTGCAAGAGCCTTTACGTGCGAGAGTCCATGAGCGCCTATGCTTGTTCAGTATAATTATTCATTTCAACCTCTACCTACACATATACAAAGGTTAACAAATGTGATATTCAAAACCTGCCCTTAGGGCAAGAAGTGAATAGTGCATAACCTCGGTTCATTAAAAATCGAGGTTATTTTTTTCCATTAAGTGACGTTGATGTCACTTATTCAAAGAAAACATCTCAAACACAAACAAACGGTTTTACATTTCTGATGATTCACGACATGTTTAAGCGGTTTTCAAGGCATTATTGTAAAAAGTAAGTTCCTATCGCTTTAAATTTCAAAAACAAAATGTTCTATAAAAAGTATGAATAGTACCGAATTTTGAAGAATTGCTTGAAAATAGTTGAAGGTTTCTTCCTGTTTAGATTCTGAAAAAGGCGTACAGGTAAAGCGAGACTTCTCCTTTATCTATTCATAAGTATACCCTCTCTTAACTTTAAAAAGGAGACAATGAAATGCGCAATATCGTTGAAATATCAAGTCCAGAACAAGAAAAGATAATCAAACGGTTATATGAAAATGGCTTTGTACCTAATACGTTCATTACCTTTAATCCTGGACAAACAAATATCTCAGAACAGAATCTTGCATATCATTTTAAGGAAGGACTGGGAAAATATTATTCCAAAACTCTTGGTAAAAGATACAACAAACATCCTGAAAAACAATATAAGATGATAGTATTCTTGGAGCATGGTAAGAACAGAGATATAGATGAAAGCACACCACATTTACATATTCTAATAGACCTACCTAAAGACAAGGTTCAAGACTTTTATGAGTTTATGCTCAATCATTTAACGCTATATTACTATTACATATCCGATGTAAGAGATAAAACATTAATAGATATAACCGGACAGCCATTAGATATGAAGCAAATCTGGTGTTATTGTGATAAAGAGTTTGTGAAATCAGAAAAAGACAGACGGTTTAGACCAAGTAGGATATTTACAACAAAGGATTTTCAGAAACCTATTCGTCATTTTAATCAGTATAATAAACATGAATGCATACGTGAATGGTTTTTATCTGCTCCATAAATTTTTATTTACTATATAAGAGAAATAGTAATCAGTCCATTTTTTGAAGAAAGCTGACGAAAAAGTGCTCTACCTAGAAATGGTGAGCGAAAAATTTTAAAACTTCTTCAAAACACTATCCCAATAAGCCAGAAACGAGCCTTAGGACTCCACGGATTGAAAAAGTGATTCAACGTATACCAAAAACAAAACCGCTCACCACGGGTCATTTAAACTGATTTGGGATTCCAATGGTAAAATTGTATTATATAACAAGAGTTATAGAATGGTTATCAAATCTCTTTTTTCTCTGACTAATTATTTCCACAAGCTTCTCAAATGATTGTGTCGGTTGGTAAATCTTAGGTTCATTATCCTCAACACGATTTTTCAACTCTACTGCCCCTTGTTCGTTAATATAAATAATTTTTCCTGTTTTATTGGCCTGGTATGCTAATTCTTTCCACTTATCTGGATATTTTTTACTAAATATTTCTCTTCTAGTATTTTGTTCATCTTCTGATTTTGAAAAAGTATTTCTTGAAATAATAGAATCAGAAGCATACTGTATTTGTATATGTCTATCTTTAAAGGTTTTTAAATACGCATCAATTTTTTTCTTCTGTTGTCCATGATTGAACGACATAATTATTTTTAAATCAATTTCTTCTAAAATTTTTTTCATTACCGTATTGAAAAGATTTAAGATATTTTTAGCATATTTGGTTGTATCTTCTTCCGTGGGGTAAACGCTATCATGCATAACTTTGTTGCGTAGATTAGTTTCTATTTTGTTTAAATCTAAAAACTCGCCAAATCTATAAAAGAATAATGCAAAAAAAGCACCTAAGCGTCTTTCAGAAAGAGCCATGCCTTTGCTCCATATATCTTCTATATTAATGCTTGAATTTTTTTCATATAATAATAATTCAATGATGTATTTTATAAATGTTTCTCGTGATTTTGTAAGAAAAAAAACGGATTCTGCATAATTCTTATCTACAAATTGTTCAACAGCAGTTTGAAAATAAATTTCATATAGCATTTCTTGACTAATGGAAAGAATTATATCTTGACATTCAGGGCAAATTATTTGAGTAATACCATCCATACTAAAATTACGAACCTTATATAGAGGGGGTCCATTTAAATTACCCTCTTTCAGATACTTTTTCTGACACTTAAAACACGTAATATACAGATATGATCCTGGCATATAAAACACTTTCCAATTTATTTTATCTAATCATATCATAAAGTTTATATAAAATCAATATTCTTCACTAGTCATAATAGTAAGCACCCTGTTTGTAATTGTTGGATCAGCAGGATTTTCAGACAAAAAGCGGTAATCCTTGTCGTAATAGTCAATCTTCCATATAATCACCTCACCTTTAAATGCAAAAGACCCATAATCTCTTTCACCATAGATGTTATTTGATTTATTGAATTTATTATAGGATCTGACCTTGGCTAAAATTCTTGATACATCTTCTACCGGCTTACTTCTGATACCTATTGTTGTTAAAACCCTGCCACCTGTAAAAGTAGTCCTGAGTATATCATTTAATTGTCTGATTTTATCCGTATCTGTCATGTTTACTCCACATCAAACCAATCAAGACAAGTAGCTAACAGATGATCATAATTGCCGGAAATTGCTTCTTGCATAAAGGCGTCTATTTCAGATTGTGTTAAATGGGCTTTTCTCATGGCTTTTGTACAAGCACCTAAAATAGAAAAAGCATTACTATCTATACCAATCAATTCAACTGTTATATCTGGATATTTAGGCATTGGCGCCTCCAAAACGTTGAACTAACACAAACTTTCTAAACTGTTTTAAGGCATTGATATAGCTTTCATGACTACGTCTGCCAATTGTCCATTTATCACCACGATGACCATATTGTTCTAAAATAGTATTGATGTTATCAGCTAATTGCTTCGCTGTATAATTTTCTTTTTCACATACTTTGGCAACTCTCCAAGCATAGTCAATAGCTGTTGATGGATTGCCATTAATTGAAAATTCTCTATATCCTCTTTGAACTAAGTAAGCTTGAAATTGATTTAACATAAACGTTTCTCCTTGCTGTTTATTTATTGTTCAACTGATATGATATCTGTCATAACTGCACAACCACATTCGGCTTCACGTTGACAAGCTTCTATTGCTTCTCTTAAAGACCAATAAATTGTTGGCATTAAAATTCCATTTACTTTTATTTGATACATAATAAAATCCTTTCTTTTCCGTTAGTTATAGGTATATTATATCGCGTTTTTAGCCATTCGCGAGCCCCCCAAACGCAAAAAAATTAGAAAAATTCTACTTTTTTAGCCTTTTTCTACAAAAAATTAGAGTTTTGTTAGTAAAAAATAGAAAATTTAACCTCTACCTACACATATACAAAGGTTAAACACAACCAACCTCTGCCAAAAAAGCAGAGGTCAGTACTTCAATTAAGTGACATTGATGTCTGTTAATGAAAAAATAAATCTACAAGGTTTTTTAATTCAGTTAATCATTTTTATTGCTTTATTTAAAAAATCAGGCTATTATAACAAAAAAGAGGTTAAAAATGAATTCATATCCTGCGATTAAAATTGAACATTCAACAGCATCTCCTGTTTTAAAATGGGCAGGTGGTAAGGGTATGTTATTGCCTCAACTATCTCCAAAATTACCGAATAAACTTCGTTGTGGAGCAATCAAAAAATATATTGAGCCATTTGTTGGTGGTGGGGCTGTCTTTTTTGATATATCTAATTCATACTACTTTGAAGAAGCTTATTTGTTTGACATTAATCCGGAATTAGTCATTCTTTATAACGTTATCAAAAATAATGTGTTGGAATTGATTGATGAACTAGAACGCTTACAAATATCTTATTTTTCATCAACTGATAGGAAAGAATTTTACTATCAAATGCGTGATGAATATAATTCGTTTGATAAAAAAATAGATGCTAACAATTATTCTTTATCGTTTATCAGACGTGCGGCATTAACTGTTTTCTTAAACAGAACTTGTTTTAATGGATTATTCAGAGTTAACAGCAAAGGGTTGTTTAATGTTCCGATGGGAAGTTATAAGAATCCTCGCATTCTGGATAGAGAAAATTTGCTAGCTGTTTCAAAAGCATTAAGTAAAGCAATAATTTTACAGGCAGATTTTGCTAAAGCATTGGATTTTGCAGATAACAATACATTTATCTATTACGATCCTCCATATCGTCCGTTAAAGGATTCTTCTTTTACAACCTATGCCGTAGAAACTTTTGATGATAATGAACAAATCCGATTGAAAAATGTTTTTGAACAAGCTCATAAATTGGGTGCTTTGCAAATGTTAAGCAATTCAGATCCAACAAATGTTGGACCTGATCCATTTTTTGATGATTTATATCATGATTACAACATTTATCGTATTTTGGCCAAACGTTTGATTAATGCGAATTCGGATGGACGTGGTGAAATCAGAGAAATACTCATTACAAATTATGGCGTATGATGAAAAACTATCGATTATATCATGATGATTGTTTAAAAATTTTAGAAGAAATCCCAGAAAATACATTTGATATGATTTTTGCAGATCCGCCATATATGTTATCAAACGGAGGTATTACCTGTCAAAACGGACAAGTCGTTTCCGTCAATAAAGGCAAATGGGATAAAAGTCAAGGATTTGAACAAGATTTTGAATTTCATAAAAAATGGTTATCCGCTTGTAAAAGAGTTTTAAAGAAAAACGGAACGCTTTGGATATCAGGCACTTATCACAGCATTTATTCTTGTGGTTTTGCCATGCAGTTATTGGGGTACCATATATTAAACGATATTTCTTGGTTTAAACCAAATGCTAGTCCTAATATGTGTTGCAGGTATTTTACTGCCAGTCATGAAACATTGATTTGGGCAAGAAAAGATAAAAAAACAAAGCATACCTTTAATTATGAGCTCATGAAAAACGGAGATTTTTCGTCTGACTTTATTAAAAAGCCTAATACGCAGATGAGAAGTGTTTGGGCTATTGGAACGCCAAAGAAAAGCGAAAAGACTTTTGGTAAACATCCAACCCAAAAACCGTTGGATTTATTAGAAAGAATTATTTTAGCATCAACAAATGAAGGAGATTTAATTTTAGATCCCTTTATGGGTAGTGCAACAACTGGAGTTGCGGCATTAAAACATAACAGAAAATTTGTTGGTATCGAAAAAGAAAAAGAATTTGTAGAACTTGCAGAAAAAAGACTAAATAATATCTAGAAGGTAGTTAAATGAACAAGATAAAATCCCCTATTGAATTAATGAAAAGTAAACATTTTAAAATTTTGGATGCAGTACAAGTGAATGAAAACTATATTCTAGCTATTTATGAAGGGAAATTAAGTGATTATGATATTTTAATAAAATATAAAGAAAAGAGAAATTCAAAATGGTCTAGACTCAGAACCCCAAAACATATACATTGGACTGTTGATATGTTGATAAAACAATATAGTAATCCAGAATGTACTCAAAATCTAATTGATTTTCTTCTTTTGAAATGGGATAAAATAAAGGGTATCCAAGATACTCATATCCAAAAAAATATTTTAAAAAATGTTATAAAAATAAAAATTCCAAAAAAATTATCTCAATTAAATTATGGCATTTATGATATAGAATTTTTATTTCGTTTAGCATTTTTATTAATGATACAAGAAAAAACTAATCGTTCAGATGCTTATATGTTTAAAAAATTACTTGAGAGTTTAAGGGAAAAGAAGGATTTGTTTAAAATCATTTCTATTGCAACACATCATTAATAAAGGAGACAATAAATGAAACAACATTCTGCTTTTAAAAATATTTTAAATTGCCATAATGAAGATGAGGTTTTTGCTTATCTTATAAAAAATTTAAAACCATCAAACAATCTTTGGTCTTATTTTGTTAATTGGGATAAAGTTTACGAAAACGTTAGAAAGTTAGAAATCAATTTGAACTTACTCAATTATTTAATAGGCAAACAAAATTTTGACGATGAATTTAAAACACTTATCAAAGAACAGCCTCAGGTTGTTTCGGTTTTGCCTGTATTGGTTGTTAGTCGAGAAAAGAAATTTAATATTTTAATTGATTATCAAAATAAAAAATTGGTTTATGAAAACTATGATTTCTCCATTAAAAAACCAACGGATAAAGATATTGAGAAATATTTACATTTTGTAAAAGAAAGTGGCTTAAAAGATTTAATTTGTTCCGGAAAAATTAAATCATTAGTTGATTATATGTTGGGTGTTGAGGCTGGATTAGATAGCAATGGACGAAAATCTCGAGGTGGAACTTCTATGAGTCAGATTGTAGAATGTTTTATAAAAGATTTATGTCAAAGAAAATCGTATAAATATATAACAGAAGCTAATGCTCAAAAAATAAAAAAAGAATTTGGATATGAAATACCATCTCATCAGTACTCATCGAAACGTTACGATTATGTGATTGATACAGGAACAGAGCCTATTCTTTTTGAGGTCAATTTTTATAATGATGGTGGTTCAAAATTATCAGAAACAGCGAAGGCATATAGAGAGGTAGAAGCTTTTTTAGATAAGAAATATAAATTTGTTTGGATTACAGATGGTCAAGGTTGGCTAAAAGCTCATAATGCTTTACATGATACTTTTGTACATAATGATTATTTATTGACATTAGCTATGTTGGAACAAGGTATTTTAGATGAATTAATTTAATGAGGTTTTAATTCATTTTAAACTTCTTGCCCTAGGGGCAGGAGGTTGTTTTTGACAGATATTTAACCTTTACCTACACACATACAAAGGTTCAATGGATAAAACACTCTTTGCGATTAACTGACATTGATGTCACTTAATGAAACACAACTTCGGTTTTGATAAAATCGAGGTTCATTTTCTTAGCCTTTCAAAATAATAATAAAAAAATTTTATAAATTTAAAAACGGTTTTACATATCAAAAGAAGTGCGACAAAATTCTTTCATAACAAAATGAAAGGATAAAATTGATGCAAAATGTCAAAGAAGAAATATTAAGTTTGTATCCCGATATATCAGAGCAAGAAGCCACTGACTACGCATTAAATTTGATTAACTTTTTTAAATTGGGAATAGAAATTATGACACAAACTGAGGATGCCAATGAAGAACATTATACAGAAGATGAAAGCCAATAAAACCAAGGCTTTTCAACCCCAATCCCGATGTTTTTTAGCGTACATTAAGTCCGTGTGGCGTTATAATATATCTATAAAATAGAGGAGTTAAATTATGCGTAAAAAATATTTAAAACCAACACAAGAAATTTGCAATAAAGCAATTCTTTTTGCCCGAGTATCTAGCAAACGCCAAAAAGAAGAAGGCGTTTCATTAGATGTACAAATGGAAGCCATTACTAAATACTGTAAAGATAAAAATTTAAAAATCATCAAAGATTTTTCTATTGATGAAAGCAGTATGAAAGGAGATCGTAAACAGTATCATGAAATGCTGGATTTAGCTCAAAAATCTGGTCCTGTGGCTATTGTTGTCAACTATGTGGATCGCTTGCAACGGAATTATGACGATAGCTATTTGCTGAATAAGCTACGCCGTGAAGGTAAAATAGAAGTGCATTTTTTAAAAGAAAATCTCATCATTCACAAAAATTCAAATAGTATGGAATTAAACTTTTGGAATATGCATGTCTTAATGGCAAATGCTCAAGTTAACAATATGATTGATAAAGTGAAAGGGAGTCAAAGATTAAACCGGTCGCAAGGAAAATGGCAAGGATCAGCACCTCTTGGTTATTTGAACAGAAGAGATGAGGATAATAAAGCGACTTTGATTTTAGACCCTGTTCGTGCCCCAATTATCCAACATTTATTTGAAGCGTTTTCAAAAGGAGGACATACAACGAAAACAATTTGGTTATTAGCTAAACAGCTGGGTTTATGTTCTAAAATGAAGAAGCGCAAAGGAATTCCTGTGAGTAAAAATACTGTTTATGACATCTTAACAAATCCATTTTATTATGGATTAATGTATTATGATGGCAAGTGGATTAAACATCAATATGAAGCACTTATCAATAAAGAATTGTTTGAAAGAGTGCAAAGTATATTAACTCAAAACGGGACTCACAACCGTAATAATGTAGATGAAAATGCAGGCAAACTTTATATTTTTAGAGGATTAATACATTGTAAAGAATGTGGTTGCCTTATTTCACCGGAAACAAAAAAGAAAAATGGTAAAGAATATGTGTATCTGAGATGTGGACATTCAAAATGTAATTATAATTACTGTCATCAAAGTACCGTAAATGAAACAATTATTCTTAATCAGCTTAAAGAAGAAGTTTTTAATAAAATTACTTTACCAATAGGCATACAAGAGGCATTAAAGAACAAATTGTTAAAAGATTTAAAAGAAACGGCAACTTTTAATGCAGGCGTTAAATCTAATACAACAAATTTACTAACAGCATTAAAACAAAAAGAAGATAGATTGCTTGATTTTTATCTTGAAGGCAAGTTGGAACAATTAACGTATGACAGCAAAAAAGCAGAAATAGAAATTGAACGCAAACGTTTATTGGATAACATTGAAAAATACAAAGAAATAGATAGCAAAATGCGGAATAAGATTATAAACATCGTTTCAATCGCCTGTGATTTAAAACATGTTTTTGATATGGCGACGACTTCTCAAAAAAGTGCATTGTTAAAATTACTGTTAAAAGATTGCAAATTAAACGGCAAAACATTGGAGTACGAACTAAATAAACCCTTTGACAAACTACTTTCTTGCCCAGATTACAAACAATGGCCTGAAATTACAATTAACAATCTTGATACGTTTGAAAAGTTGGAAATGTAAATTTTTTATTCTTTTGTTTCTACCTGATGCATTCTTTCACATAACTGATATAATCCAAAAATAGTTATGGAAAGCATTTGGAAAATAAATAGCAAAAAGACAAAGGAAAGCACAGGTTTTATCAATATCTGGAACCAAAGATTTTTTGTAAAATAGGAACCATAAAAAAGTTCTGCTATTATTATGGAAAAATATAAAAATAAACTTAGCGTAGTTAGATATCCAAACAAATAATTGAGAAATCTTCTTCTTGTTAGTTTCATTTCTTTAATTTTATAACCATTATAAGATATACTGATTGTCGGTGTTGGAACGGGTAATGCAAGGTCAAGAGTTTTGTTGGAAAATGTAGCTATGGCGGCTAACGCGGTTAAATAGAAACCTGGCATAATTTGTAGAAAACCTTTAAG
>JAEIGA010017289.1_pt1 | contig 10984 bp, 11 predicted proteins | sample 9270691 | NCBI WGS metagenome assembly JAEIGA01 (sample SAMN17057246, study PRJNA624740) | gut metagenome | biome: biome; isolation source: fecal sample | host: Bos grunniens | place: China: Xizang | collected 2019 | reverse complement strand
TAGAAATTCGCGAAAAAGACAAAGGAAAAGAAAGTCATAAAATAAAGCAAGATTTCTAATAATGAAAACGTATGTAATTCTGTTATTTTCTACAGTTTTGTTTTTCTCTTGTTCTGTAAAATATGAAGAAACAGTCAGGGCAGAAGATGTTGTCCCTGAATTTACTTTTACCCAGGTAGATTTAAATCGTTATGAAAGTAACAAATTAACTGTAAAATTTACAGCAGAAAAACTTGAACAATACAAAAATTCATCTGAATCTTTTGCTAAAAATATTGAATTTTCTTCATATAATAAAAAAAACGAACTTACAACAGAAGGTTCTTGTAATCTTCTTGCAGCAAATACAGACACAGAAATTTATACACTTTTTGATAATATTCAAGTTTCTAGTAAAGAAGACAATGTAAAATTTTATTCAGATTCATTAAAATGGAATGCAAAAACAGAGCAACTTACAAGTGGTAAATCAAATACTGTAAAAATTGAAAAAGATGATGCTACAATATACGGCAGTGGTTTTTCTGCAAGCGGGGTTAGTAAATCATTTAGTTTTTCAGGTTCCGTATCAGGTGAAATAATTACAAAAGATAATTCAGAAAATGATACTGATGAAACAATAGAAGAAAAATATGAATAAAAAAACTTTTATAAAAAAAATAATAATTTCTCTTGTAAGTTTTTCTTTAAACTTCCTTTGTTTTGCAGAAAAAATTCAGTTTTCGGCAAATTCAATGACAGGAAAAACAAATGATAGTTCTTCTACAACTCAACTAGATGGAAATGCATACATTTTAACAGAAACAATAGAAATTTCAGCAGATTCAATTTCACTTTTTGGTGATGATTACAGATTTATTAAAGCTCTTGGCAATATAAAAGGAAAGAATCTTGAAACAAAAATGGAATTTTCTGCAGATGTATTGAATTTTGATCGTACAACAAAAATTGCAACATTAACAGGAAATGTAAAACTTATAGATATTGAAAATTCTGTTACAGCAAAAGCTCAAAGAATAGAATATGACCAGGAAAAAGAAATTGCTATTTTGCAAATAGAAGTAAATTTAACTCAAAAAGAAAATGAATGTTCCGGAGCTTATGCAATTTATCATAAAATAGACCAGATTCTTGAACTTTCTGGAAATGCACAAGTAAAACAAAAGCAAGATACATTTAGAGCTCAAAATATCCATTTTGATATGGAAACAGAAGAAATTAAACTTGGCGGAAATGTAAAAGGTAGTGTAACAGAAAAAAAAGATTCTAAAACTACAGAAACAACTACAAATAAAGAATAAGGTTGTAAGTTATGGAAGAAATAGAAAAAACTGAAGTGGAACAAACAACACAAATAAATTCTGAAACTCAGCAATCACAAATTATACAGGAAGAAACTGTTGTAAAAAATAAAGAGCAAGTTGCAATAGACACTAAAACAGATGATAATCATATTTTAAGAGTATCAAGTTTGTTTAAGCAATTTGGTCATAAAAAAGTGGTACGTGGTGTTGAGTTTTCTATGACACAAGGGGAAGTTCTTGGTTTACTTGGTCCAAACGGTGCTGGAAAAACAACAACTTTTTATATGGTTGTAGGTTTTTACAAGCCAACTGCTGGCGATGTTTTTTTAGATGAACAATGCATTACAACTCTTCCAATGTATAAACGTTCAAGACTTGGAATTGCATATTTGCCACAGGAACCTTCAGTTTTTAGAAAATTTACTGTAGAAGATAACATTTGGTCAATTTTGGAAACTCGCAAAGATTTAACAAAAGAAGAAAAAAAACAACGCCTTGAAAGTCTTATAGAAGAATTTTCAATTGAAAGAATTCGTAAGCAAAAAGCATACACACTTTCTGGTGGAGAACGCCGCCGTACCGAAATTGCCCGTTCCCTTGCATTGGAACCAAAATTTTTATTGCTAGACGAACCTTTTGCAGGAATTGACCCAATTGCAGTTGCAGATATTAAATCTATGATTCGTTTATTGGCAAAACGCGGAATTGGAATTCTTATTACAGACCACAATGTTCGCGATACTTTGGAAATTACAGACAGAGCTATTATCATTAACAAAGGAACAATTATGACCCAGGGAACAAAAGAAGAAATTCTTGAATCTCAGCTTGCCCGCGAAATCTACCTTGGAAAAGATTTTAATATGTAAAAAGTAGGTTTATTTTAAACACTATTTACATCTATTTTAAAAATTGTTGATATGCTCCCAGTCGTGCTGCTTTGGGTCAAAACCGCAGGTATCCTGCTACACGCTGTTTTGCGGTGGAACTATATACGTTGCTGCTCACGCAGCAGCAAAACAGAATGTTTTTGCCCAAAGCCCACTCCTTCGCGCATATCAACCAGGCCATCTGCAAAAGTGTTTAAACAAACCATGAGCGTCCGAGGAGACCTGGGCAAAAGGTGTACCTTCGTACACCTAAGCGCACGCCCCGGCCGTTGCTCTTAGTAACATTTATGTAAATTCAGAATTAAGAGAATTAGATTGCAGTCGGATTTGTTTTTTCTCTGCAATTCGTAATTACTGCAAGTTTCCTTCGTTCAAAATAACTTTTTCTGTGCCGTCTGCGTAAATCAATGTAATTGTAGGATTTCTTACAACGCCATCTAAGTGAATTAAACTTGGAGCATCGTTGTCATAATTTTCGCCAATTGCAAAGTGACAAGTATTAAATGCTTTTTCATCTTCAAGCATATTTCCTGTAATTTTTGCAGCAGGATTTAAGCCAATTCCAAGTTCCCCAATGTTTCTGGCGTTTTTCTTGTGAACTTCTCCACTTCCTACAGGAAGTTTTCCCTCTTTTTCCATTGCAACTGCTTTTAATTCTGCATCTGTAATTGTTTTTAAAAGTCTTTTTGCTTCGGCACCACCTTTTACTTCAGAAACAAATCCATTTTCAACCTTACAAGTAATTGGAGTTTCCAAAATTGAATCACCATCAAAAAATGTCATTGAACCATCAAAAACAATAACACCATCAGAAGTTCCCACAACTGGACTAATAAAAACTTCTCCCGCAGGAATATTACCTCCAGTTCCAGGTTTTGTAAAATCACCGTCATCATAAAGCAAAGTTCTATCTTTTGTGCCAATTACAATATCAGTTCCACCGGGAGCTGTAACGTGAACTTTTTCTACACCTTTAAACAATTGGCCCAATTTTTTACATCGTCCGCGAAGTTCGTCATAATCAATACTTGCAGTTGATTCAATCATTTCTTCTGTAATTCCAGGAGTCCAAACTGCACGCATAGATTTTTTTCCATCCAAAAGATAATCAAAAATATGCGAAAATTCTTGTCCATCTTCTGTTTTATAAGGATTTGCAGCCGCTTCTGAATCTTTTCCAAGTTTTATATTTGAAATTGAAAAACAAACCTCCGGATTACTTTTTATTGCAGCAATCACTTCTTTGTTTGCATTATCAAACGAAGTTTTATCTGGCTGAATTATTAAAGATGGAATTGCCCCAACTTTTTCCAATGCTAAATAAAAATTTTGAGCAATTTGATTTGTATTAGGATTTGCAATAATCAAAGCACGTTCATTTTTACGAACAGCAAGTACATCATTTACAACAACTTCATAAGGATTTTTTTTCATTTTTACCTCTATTTTACGCAAACAACAAGATTTCTTTCGCTATCTTCCAAACCTGGAACTTTAAGATTTTCAACTTGATATTCTTTAATCAAATTTTCAATTCCAGACATTTCTTCTTTAATATTCTCAATTTTTGCTTTATAGGCAACAAAAAAACCACCTTTTTTTATCATATTCAAAAGTGTTTTTGTCATTTTTTGATCCAAAGGCCTAAAAGCTCTAAACGTAATTAAATTAAAAGATTCTGCTGATATTTTTTCTGCCTCTTTATTCAAAACTTTTACATTTTTAAGTCCTAAAATTGCAGCACAGTTTTCCAAAAAAGCACAACGCTTACTCATTCGTTCTACAAGTGTAAATTCAATTTCTGGAAATGCTGCCGCCAAAGGAATTCCAGGAAGCCCACCACCCGAGCCAATATCTGCAAACTGTAATTTTTCAATCCCCAAAGATTTTAAGTTCTCTGCCAATTCTGCAATTTTTTTGTAGCCAGCGTAAGAATCCAAAATGTGACGAATTACAAGTTCATCGTGGTCGCTTGTATTTGTTAAATTATATGCAGAATTAAACAAAATAATTTCGTTTATATAAGTTTCCATTTTTTCTGCAATTGTTGGAATTGATTCTTCTTTTAGACCACATTTTTTTAATCCATCAATTAACAAAGATTCTGTATTTCCCATTTTTTGTATTTTCCTTAAATGATTTTCTTAATCAAATTCCTTAAGCGTCAATGTCAATTAACAAATCAATTTGCATATCATTGCTGCTAGAACATGTATTTATTACAACAAGATTTCCTGTTTTCTTTGCAACTAAATCTGATTTTTTAGCCAATTTGTAAATAAACGAATTTTCATTTTTAAAATCTTGTGCAATTTCAGGCTCAACCTGAAAAGTTGTTGAAGATCCGTTTGATTTTACAGCTTTAAACAAAATGTAAAAAGTTTCTTTTCTTTGTTTTTGATTTACATAATAAATTCTGTCCGCAGTTAGCAAAAATGAACCATCTGTTTCTGGCTTACTAATAAACACTGTAGAAATAGAATCCATAATGTTATAGCCATTTATTTTAAAACGCAAAATATGTGGATTTCTGCTTTTAAAAATCTGACTATCTTCCTGCAAATCATTTTGACTTTCTTTTTCCGCTTCAGAAGATTTTTTATTTTCTTTTTTTAATTCTTCCAAACTAGTTAAAATTTGCTGAAGCAAAATATTTGTTGAATCAGTTGTACCAGTTCCAAGCCCAAGCAAACTATTTACCGAAGAACTTTCACCAGTAAGACCTGTCAAAGATGAAATATCATCAAAAAGTCCGTAATCATACAAAGAAGAAATGTCCTGAGCTGTAAGATTTGAATTTGAAGAAAGCAAACTTGAAACAAAATCATTAGTATTTTTATTTTCCGAAAGAACAGCTTCTGTTTCACCAGAAGTAATTTCCTTTTCTATCTTTTTATTTTGATTTTTTACATTTGGAATTTCAGGTTTGTAAAATCCCCCCCCAATAGAAGGCATTTGTGGCATTCCAGAAATTTCTGGCATTTGAGGCATTTCGGGCATTTCCATTCCAGAAAAATCATTTTGAGCAAAACAAAAACTTCCTAAAAAAACAAAGAAACCACAAAAAATAATCTTTTTAACACTAGAGATTTGCAAGACTTTCCTCCACCAATTCCAATCTTTGTGTAAGTTGGGCAATTGTTTTTTCCAATCTTGATTTTTCTTTTTCCAATTTTGTTTTTGGATCAACACCTTTTGCTTCTGCAGCTTTTTGTTTCATCATTTCTCTAACAGTAGAAGGACTTTTTCCACCTTGCAAAAATTCTTGTTCAACATTTGCTCTATCATCCTTTTTCTTCACAGAAGCAACAATTTTCATATTATCAAAACCAATTGCAGGATTTACATCTACCGCAGAAACTTTTCTAATATCTTTTTCTGTCGTACGAGGCAAGCACAAAACTCTATCAATATAATCTTCATAACGAACATCAGCTTCTTTGCACAAATCAAAAGCTTTTGCAAGTTTTTTTCCAAATTCTTTCATTAATTCCCCATTTTTTGCAAGGAAATTAGTTTTAATATCTTCAGTTAACGCTTTTAATTCTTCGTTATTTTCCCATCCAATTGAATAATATCCCTTTTGTTCTGCAATTTGCAAAACTTCACCAAATCTTGCCCAAAATTCCTGAGTATGAACTTTGCAAGCGTTACCCACATAGTTTGGATTAAATTCTAACTGACGAACAGTTTCCAAATGATGTGTATATTCATGCAACGCAGTATAAACAAGTTGATTTTCTGTCTTAAAATTTCCATTATGAAGAAAAATTTCATGAGTATCTGGCTTGTAAAATCCATTCACACGTTTACTTTCTTTTCCTGTTTGAATTACCGAAAAATCAATTGAACATTCTATTACATCAAGTAAAATTTCTTTAATTCTTTCGTTTGTCATTTTTTCCTCACAATCATTTTGATTTTTATTAAATACGTCCGGTCAAGGCACGCTTTGCTCAAGGCCTTGACTCAGCCGTTTTTAGGATTTGTAATAAACCCTAAATTAAATTTTTCCAAGTTGTGCCAAAATTATAGAAGCCGAAACTGTTGCAGCAGTTTCTGTTCGCATAATTCGCTCTCCCATTCCACAACGAATAAATCCATTTTCTTCAAGCAAACATCTTTCTTTATCAGTCCAACCGCGTTCACTTCCAATTGCAGCTACAACCGGTTTTGTACAATTTGAATCTTCGCTTCCGTACTCAAAATTGCACCCAAACTCTCCCAAAGATTTTTTTAAACTGATTTTTGGATTCACATTATCTAAAGCAAGCAAAATACCTTCAGCATTTTCACTTTTAATTTGAGCAACACATTCTTTTAAAGTTTTATGCAAAAACAATTTTGGAACATTTGTACTTCCCGCCTGAACAGTTCCGTCCAAAAGCATTTTGTAAGCATTCCCTTTTTCTACCAAAGTAGATTGCATATAAGATTTTTCACCAAGTTCAGTTCCAGTAAGATGAACTTCACAAACACCAAGGGCCGCAATATCACGCAACAACCGCTTTAATTGAATTGGACGCGGAAACCCAATAATCATTTTAATTGGATTTAATGGCTTACAACTATCTTTATCTGCATTTTCCGAAAACTCACAACAAATATATTCATCATCAATACTTTTTATTGTAGCAACACCAGAATTTCCGTCAATAATTCCAGCAATAAACGAGTCACCAACTTTTTTATGAAGAATTTTTACAAGGTGATTTGCCCTGTCATCTTTTATATTTAATTTAAAACCACCCTCAGCTTCTTCTTTTGAAAAAAGACAAATATTCATTTTTTATCCCAAATTATCAATTTTATTTCTTAACTATCCAAACAAATTAATTTTTTTCAAAAGTTTTGTAAGTTGTTCTTTTTCAATTAAATCAATAGGACGACCTTCTGTATATTTATGCGCGCTATCAGAAAAAGAACCCATTGTAACACACAAACCTAAATCACATTTTGTATCACGTAATTTTGTGTGGAATTCACGCACATAAATATCACCCATTGTGTTTTGATTTCTATAAAAACGGAAAATTTCTTTTGCAGACCACTTTGGACTTTCTACAAAACAAATAATTTCTACAGTTTCAGAAGCAACAGAAATATCTTCAACTTTTACAAAACTTTCAGAATGGTACAAAGTAATAACCTTTCTACAAAGAGCAACAAAATCACTAGTTCCAGCCATTAAATAAGTTTGAAGATTTCTATTTTGACTCAATTCTTGGTAACGAAGAACCAAAGAATCAACATCTTTAAAACCAGATTTTTTACTTTGAATTATTTTTAATTGTTCCAAAGCTTTTACAATATCATTCAATGCCAAATATGTAATTGCCAATCTATATCTAATTTGAAGCTCTGTTTGTTCAGGAACATTTTGCAATTTCAATGCAATTGAATAATCTTGAACAGCTAATTGGTAATCTTTTACGCGTTCATGCATTTTTCCAGCTTCTAAACAAGACTGAGCGCCATAAGTTTCATTTGGTCTTAAATGCATAAAAATTTTTAACGCCTTATCCCCCATGCCACATTCTGTCATAGAAATTGCTGTATAAAACAATAATTCCTTATCATCTGGTTTTTCATCTAAAACACGTTTTAAAAATGGTAAAGCTTCTCTATATTTTGTCATTCTTACAAAGGAAAGCGCAATATATTCCATAACTTCAACATTTTCTGGTTCAATAAGTTTTGCCTTTTTAAAACAAGCAAGAGCTTTGTCATAAACTCCTTTTACATACAAAGTTCTACCAAGATAAAAATTTGCATCAAAAGATTCTGGTTCTTGCTTCATTGCAGACATTAAAATAGAAAAAGCTTCATCCATCCTTTCAAGAAAAAAACAAGCAATTCCATAATTAAGAGCAACAACACCTCTGTTAATACCAATTTGACTTGTAGAAAGATCATACAAAGTTTTGTAAATGCCATAAACTTTATCCCAATTTTTTTCATCAAAATAAAGTTTACCAAGCAATTCTAAAGAAGGAACATGCTTTGGATCATGAGCCAATTTTTTTTCGGCATCTCTTACAATATTAGACTTTCCTCTTCTTTGAATCTTATCGCCAAGTTCTTTTTTCTTTCTATTTTTTGGAGAACCTTTTACAGACATCAAAATAACAAGAATAAGAGCCACTACAATAATTGCAATTAATACCGAAATAATCATAAGCCTACTTCCTACTTTTTACTTCTTTAATTTTTCACCCACCATTTGGGCTATTCGTTCCATAGCAATTTTTAATTTATTAATATCAGTTGCATAACAACAACGAATAAAACCTTCACCACCTTCCCCAAAACAAGTTCCAGGAACAACAGCAACATTATATTTTTGAATTAATTCAGTTGCAAATTCTTCAGAAGTCATTCCAGTTGGTCTAATATCTGGGAACATATAAAAAGCACCTTCAGGTTCAGTACAAGGAAGTCCCATTTCAATAAATGCTTTGTGCATTAAATTTCTACGTTGCTGATAACTAACACGCATTTTTTCAACTTCGTCCCAAGCATGGCGCAAAGCTTCTGCGGCAGCATACTGACTAAAAATTGGAGGACAAATTGAATTATAAGCGTGAAGTTTACAACATTGAGTAAGCAAATCGTTTGGAGCAGCAATATAACCAATACGCCAACCAGTCATAGCAAAAGATTTAGAAAAACCATTAAAAATAATAGCGTAATCTTTCATACCGTCAAACTGACCAATAGAAACATGTTTACGATTATCGTACAAAAGTTCACAATAAATTTCATCACTCAAACACCAAATCTGATGTTTCTTTACAACTTCTGCAATTTTTTCCAATTCATCAGCAGGAATAACGCGCCCCGTAGGATTACTTGGCGAACAGAACATAACAGCTTTAGTTTTTGGAGTACAAGCAGCTTCAATTTGTTCAGCAGTTGGATAAAATCCGTTTACACTAGTATCAAGATGAATAACTTTAGCATCACACAAAGCAGCCAAAGGTTGATAGCTAACATAACAAGGTTCACAAACAATAATTTCATCACCAGGATTCAAAATTGAACGCAAAACCAAATCTAAAGCTTCAGAAGCCCCAATCGTTGGCAAAATTTCTGTTTGAGGATCATAAAACAAATTAAAACGTTCCAAATATTTAGAAACTTCTTGTCTTAATTCAATTAACCCCCAGTTAGAAGTATAAGAAGTGTGCCCTTTTTCCAAATGATAAAAAGCTTCTTCACGCACAACCCAAGGAGTTGAAAAATCAGGCTCACCAACCCCAAGCGAAATTATATCGTCATGTCCAATACAAAGTTCAAAAAATTTACGAATCCCCGAAGGAGGAATATCCACCATTTTACTAGAAAATTTATCTATTCTGTTATTCATATAATATCTCCATTTTTTTATTAGGTGGGGGAAGTCTCCCCCTCGGCTGCACATTGTTGCAGCCTACCCCCTCTAGCGGGGACACCCCGCAACGCCCCGCCATACCTAAAATAATGCTTGGTCGCATTATTTTTTAACGGTTTTTCAATATTAGGCAGGACTTTTCCGCTACCCCCTCTGCCAGCAAGGTATAAAGATAAGCTAAAAATTGCAGTGCAATTTTTTTAACGCTTTTCTATTAAACACCGGCCGCCAGCGGCCTTACACACCCCGCAATGACCTAAACGCATTCAGAATTCTTAATTCTGAATTCTTAATTCTGAATTCTGAATTACCTTACGCTTGCACACCTTCGCGACGGTCACGTTCGTCTTCTACGTAAACAATGTCGTTTTCTTTGTAAGTTTTTAAAACAAAGTTAGTTTTTGTAGAACGAACACCCTCTAAAGTTGAAAGTTTTTCACTAACAAACAAAGCAACATCTTTTAAATTGTCACCTTCAATCAAAACTTTCAAATCATAACCACCACTCATTAAATAAAGAGATTTAACTTGTGGGAATCTATAAATACGGTCTGCTAACGCATCAAAACCGTGTTCACGTTGTGGCTGAACTTGAATCTGAATTTCCGCGACAACTTTGTCCTTGGCGACTTTATCTTTTTCAGGGTTTACAATGGCCGCATATTTTAAAATTACACCGTCGTCTTCTAACTTTTTAATAATGTTCTCAACTTCAGTAACAGTTTTTTTTGTCATAGCAGCAATATCTTCTACAGACAAACGAGCATTTTGACGTAATAAATCAAGAATTTCTTCCATTTTAGTAACCCCTAAAAATTTTTAAATTGGTTTATATTAAACACTATTTACATGCCATTTTGTTCAAGCCAATTCGTACTTTTACAAATTTATAACACAAAACATTTTGTTTAAGTTAAACCTTCTTTTATTCTACTATTTATTGAAAATTTTTACAATTCAAAAAAGTTTTATAACAACATATCAACTTTACATACTAGAATACCAGATTTTTATTCTATTATTTTAAAATATATGATATAATGATATATGTAAAAGTAATTAATTTTACAGAGGTAAATTATGTTTAAGATTGAAAAAGACAGTGAATTTTCATTTTATTGTGATTCAAATGAATTTTCTGGTGTTATAAAAATTGCCAACAAAGTTTGTAACGATGTTGAACTTGTTATTGAAAAAAAGCCTAGTGTAAATCAAGTGGCTTCTGTTTCAGAAATCCCAAATGAAGAAAATCAACTTTCATTAATTTTTGGAACAATTGAAAAATCATCACTCATTCAAAATTTAGAAAAAGAAGGCAAAATTAATTTAAGCAATGTTCGTGGTAAAAACGAAGTTTATTTATTCAATGTAACAGATAATCAAATTATTATTGCCGG
>JAEIGA010017288.1_pt1 | contig 10984 bp, 8 predicted proteins | sample 9270691 | NCBI WGS metagenome assembly JAEIGA01 (sample SAMN17057246, study PRJNA624740) | gut metagenome | biome: biome; isolation source: fecal sample | host: Bos grunniens | place: China: Xizang | collected 2019 | reverse complement strand
TATTATGTTCTCAACAGCTTCGGTCAGGCGTGCACCACGATAACAGGTCAGAACTACGGCGCTAAGAAGATCGACAGATGCAAAAAGACACTCAAGCTCTGCATGCTCGAAGGTATTGTGATTGAGGGACTCATGGTCCTTACGCTTATCGTTTTCGGAAAGCAACTTATCGCGATCTTTAATCCTGATCCGGAACTTGTCGAGATCGGTTATGTGCGAATCGTTTTGATCACGACTGCGCATCTTTTCTCGTTGTTCTACGATGTCATGAGCGGTTACATGAGAGGATACGGAATATCTTTGACGCCGGCTATCATCACCATGATCAGCGTCTGCGGCATAAGGATCTTATGGATCTATACCATATTCCGGCAGTATCACACTTTCCAGAGCATCATGACTGTTTACCCGGTAAGCCTCGGCACCACGTCGGTATTGATGTTTATACTGCTTCTCATATGGCATCCTGCCAAAAGATTCGGTAAAACTGACAAGGGCTGATGCCTTGTTTTTAACATATCCATATAGTATATTTTTCGCGACAAACGGAAATCGGGGAGCTTTAAAAAGCTGAGAGGGATCAAACATCCGACCCGCTGAACCTGACGGATAATGCCGGCGTAGGGAATCATATATATTCATTAGAATTCCTCTTGTCTTTGGCACTGACCGTGAAGTTACAGCAGTCGCTCCGGTGCCCGTTAGACGGAGGTGTTTTTATGTCAAAACAATCACTTAAATCAAACCGCGAGAATATCTTAAGGATAGCTACCGGCGGTGTGTGCCTGGCACTCGCATTCGTGCTTTCACAGTTAAAGCTTTTCGAAATGCCTATGGGCGGAACAGTTACTCCCGCATCGACACTGCCGATCATCGTTTACGGTGTTGCATTCGGACCTGTATGGGGCTTTGTTATCGCTTTCATCTTCAGCCTTTTGCAGCTCATCGGCGGATGGCTCGTAACTCCTTTCCAGGTAATCCTCGATTACACGATCGGCTATACTGCTTTGGGCATTGCAGGTTTTGCTGCACTTAAGGCAGATTCAAGAGCCAAGATGCCTGATGCACTCGGAAGATTCAGAGGCACATCACTTATCAAGATCCTTGCATTTACGGCAGTCGCTTACATCGTAAGATGGCTCGGCTCTGTTGCTTCAGGCGTTATCTTCTACGCTGATTACGCAGCTGATGCAGGCTACGACAGTGCGCTCGTTTATTCCATGGTCTACAACGGTTCATTCCTCATGGCAGACCTTGCGATCCTCGCTGTAGTTCTCGTTATCCTTTACATGGTTATTCCTTCATCAAAGAAGGACGAGACACTTGCAACGATCCAGAAGTTTACTGCTGAATTCATCGGTACATTCGTACTTGTATTCATCGGATGCGGTACTGCAATGGCAGTAGGATGCGATGCTTCAAACGGAAGCGGATACATCATTACGGCTTTTGCTTTCGGCCTTGTAATCGTTGCAATGGCTTACTGCATCGGCAACGTATCAGGATGCCACATCAACCCTGCAGTATCACTTGCAATGCTCATCAACAAGAAGATGACAGTAAGCGAATTCTGGGGCTATATCGTATTCCAGACATTAGGTGCTATCTCAGGTGCAGGCCTTCTCCGTTATCTGTTCGGACTTACTGATAAGGTCGACATGACAGGCGTTTATGATGAGAACGAGATGAAGATGATCTATTGGGGATTAGGTTCAAACAACTTAAGCGGATGCAACGGAAACATTGCTGCAGGACTCATCATCGAAGCTGTTCTCACATTCATCTTTGTACTCTGCATCTTAGGTGTTACTGACGCTAAGTTCAAGCACGGTTCATTCGGCGGCCTCATCATCGGCTTTGCTCTTGTACTCGTACACATTCTCGGAATCAGCTTCACAGGCACATCAGTTAACCCGGCACGTTCTATTGGTCCTGCAATCTTCGCAGGCGGTGTTGCCCTTACTGATCTCTGGGTATTCATCGTTGCACCTCTCATCGGCGGTGCAGTTGCAGCTCTTGTCTATAAGGCAATCACGATCGCTAAAGAAGACAAGAAGGAAGATTAATTCAGAATTTCAATCGGTATCGCAAGATACCCTTCCACGGTGCTTACCGGTCGGACCACCCGAATGGCCCGGCCGGTAAGTTTTTGGTTGCGTTTAATCGAAGTTTTTTCATGAACATTCCTGCCGCTTTAAGATATGGCTAAATTCTCTTTTCCGGTTTTTTAACCATATGTATATATGGCCAAATTCCCGAAAACAGTTTTTTAGCAATAATATTCAAAAACGGCCGAATCAATTATTATTTACAAAATCCCCCCATACCTTATAATTTATACTCAAAGGGGGATAGGTAGAAATGGCAAGAGGCGGACATCATGGTGGTGGATTCCACGGCGGTGGACATCATTTCAGCGGTGGCGGTTTTCATGGAGGCGGCGGTTTTAGCGGCGGAGGCTATCATGGCGGAAGCGGCGGTGGCGGCGGAGGCGATCCGATCGGTTTCATCGGAGAGATCGTAATTTTCGGATTAGTACTTTTGGGCTACTTCGTTTATGCGGTTGCCGAAGGCGAAATACCCGGGTTGAATCTCATCAATCTCGGTATGTTTGTAGCAAGCGGTGTTTTCTTTTACCTTGCGCTGAAAGATTACGGAAGGCAGGATGCTATTTACAGACCAGGTTTTCAGGCTTATGAAACTGAAAAGGCTCAGGTATGGAAGGCTGATTACAAGAATTATGCTCCGCGTGACTCAATAAGCGACAAGGTGTCATGGGCTTCAATTTATGACAATAAATACCGTATTGCTTTCTATGACAGGGATTTCGGTGAAGAGAACAAAAACAAAGTAAAAGATCTTATCAAGAGAACTCCGAAGATCATCTGGATGACTCCTTTTGTATGGCTTGTCATCGCGTTCTTTGTCACAGCTTCGAACGCTGTTTTTTATGAGTGGCTCATACCTTATTTTGAGACCAGGGTAATGACCGACGAAGCTTTTGCATTTGTTGACGAACTGATCTTCTACACACCTGCAGGAGTTACACTGCTTCTGGCAATCGCAAGCTTTGCTTTCAAGATCGTCAGAGACAGCCTGTTGCACAAGTGTGCAATGAGAATAGTCAAAGACAATAATGCTGCGTATGAGAGGATGAAGACAGAGGGATTCATTATCTCGGCACTGAGCAACAAATGGTATTACAACAACTGTCCGAACTGCGGCGTTGATGCGGGAAAAGATATGCGTTTCTGCAATCACTGCGGATCTTCGCTTGAAGTAAAGGGTAAGGAATATATTTCTGCGGTACACCGCATATCTGCGCAGGCAGAAGACAATGATAAGGAACCGGTTTTAAAGAGACACACGGATTAAAGGGGTAGGAATATGGCACACGGAGGATTTCACGGAGGAGGATTCCACTCGGGCGGTCACCACAGCGGCGGCGGTTTTGGAGGTGGCGGCTTTGGCGGCGGATTCCACAGCAGCGGCGGTGGCTTTGGCGGAGGTGGTTTCCACGGCAGCGGCGGAGGTGGTTTCCACGGAAGCGGCGGTGGTGGTCATTACGGCCACTACGGTTATTACGGCGGTGACGACGAGTTCGGCAATCATGTAGTAGGTGCGATGGTTTACATGACCATCGGAGGAATAGTCTTTTCAGTGATGCTTTTCTCTTTCGTAGCCGGCCTGATCTATGAAGGAGTTATACCCGGCCTCAATTTCATTAATCTCGCTATCTTTGTCGCAAGTGTAGTAATGCATATTGTTGCCCTGATACAGAGCGGAAGAACTGCTGATATCAGAAATATCGAGTATGTAGATCTGAACAAGTTTGCAGGCAAGATCTGGAATGGGAACGGTTACCGTCCCCGCAATGCAAAAGGCGATAAGCGCACTTGGGCATCCGTTAACGATAAGAGATACAGCATCTCATTTTTCGACAGGGAGTTCGGTGCTGAGAATGCGAAAAAAGTTCTTGAGACAAAACTCAGGACACCCAAGATACTCTGGGTAAAACCTTCGTTATGGCTGAAGCTTTCGATTGGATGTTTCATCGTGAATTTCTTCTTCTATGAAGCGGTAATCCCCGTTTTCGAGAACATGATAATGACAGATATTGCATTCGCATTTATCGATGAATTTGTGTTCTATCTGATGTCTGTGCTCTCGCTTCTTTTTGCTGTTGCTGCGGTCGTTATCTTCATTGCAAAAGATAATGTTCTTCATGAATGTGCATTGAGGATCGTTGAGGACAATGTGGCATTCGAAGAGAGATATAAAACAGAAAGCGCTATTTCTTCAATGCTCAGCGAAAAGTGGTATCACAATTCATGTCCGAACTGCGGCGCTCCTGCTTCAAAAGTATTGAAGAACTGCTTAAGCTGCGGAAGCTCTTTGGAAGTATTATCTTTCGAGACAGGTGCGCCGGGCGCGGTACACCGCTTATCATTAGCAGATGAGAAGGGCAAAGAGGCTAAAAAGGAGAAGACAAAATGAAACTTAGAAAATTCTTCAAGTATTCATTGCCGATAGGCATTATCGGAATCGTAGTCAATCTCGGCCTTTTTATAACGAATGCTTACTATGAACTGGTCGTTCCGGTCATAGAGGATACTTTCATTGAAGGTGCTTTGTTTAATTTCCTCGACAACCTGATCTATTACACACCGTGCATATTCATGTTCCTGTTTGTTGCATATGTGGTCGCGGGAATGATCTACAAAAAGAAGTTCCACGAGAAGGTTGAAGTTGAAGAGACTGAAAAACTCATTGTTAAGAATTCAGCCATTCAAAAGGATCTTGACGCGAAGGCAGAGTTTTTGAAGCACAAGTATTACACCAACTGTCCGAAATGCGGAGCGGTCAGAGTGGAGAATACGAGCGTTTGCTCATTCTGCGGTGCATCGCTTGTTATGGACGAGGATTCAGGCTCCGAAAACTGAATCGCAGTATCTTACCGTGCCCATTGCATCCTTAGCGTATGCATCGGCACCGATTTTGTCTGCATATTCCTGAGTCATTACGGCACCGCCGACAACGACTTTTGTACCGGGCTTTTTCTCACGAAGAAGATTGATCGTTTCTTCCATTGAAGCAACGGTTGTTGTCATGAGTGCGGAAAGTCCGACGACTTCAATGTTGTTTTCAATCGCGCAGTCGACGATGACTTCAGGCGGAACGTCTTTGCCCAGGTCGATGACGTCGTATCCGTAGTTCTCGAGCATGACCTTTACGATGTTCTTTCCGATGTCGTGAATGTCGCCTTTGACGGTTGCGAGTATTACCTGGCCCTTAATGTTTCTTGGCTTATCAGACATCGCTTCTTTAACGACTGCGAATGCTGCCTTTGCTGCATCAGCGCTCATCAGAAGCTGCGGGAGGAATACCGTTCCTGCTTCGTACCCTTTGCCTACACGGTCGAGTGCGGGGATGAGTTCGGCGTCGATTATCTCGAGTGATTCTCTTCCTGAATCAAGTGCTTCCTTCATTGCTTCGGCAGCACGTCCTGTAACGCCTCGCTCGATAGCTTCTGCGAGAGTAAGTACCGCATTGGATGATGCAGAAGAAGACTTTGCACCTGAAGAAGCAGCAACGCCTGAACCCGGAACGTAATCACTGTATGCGCCGATGAATTCCTCGAGCTTGGGGTCGAGATTCATGAGGGCATTAAATGATCTTACTGAAGCCATCATGGGACCGTTGCAGGGGTTGATGATCGCACACGAAAGACCGTTCTGCATAGCCATTGCAAGGAAGTATGAATTGATGAGTTCTCTTGCAGGAAGACCGAAAGAGATATTCGATACACCGAGTATGGAATGGCCGTTGTAAATGTCTCTTACGCCCTTAACCGTATCGAGTGTTGCGATCGCTGATTCAGGGTCAGATGAGATGGTCATTGCAAGACCGTCGATGACGATGTCTTTTCTGGGAATGCCGTATTTGTCGGCAGCTTCATAGATGCGCTTTGCAACTGCAAGTCTGCCTTCTGATGTTGCGGGGATACCTTCTTCGTCCAAAGGAAGTCCAACAAGCACACCGCCGTATTTTGCAACGAGAGGCATGACCGCTTCGATGTTCTCGACCTTACCGTTAACGGAGTTGACCATAGGCTTTCCGTTGTAGATCCTGAGGCCCTTTTCGAGCGCTTCGATATCTGTTGTATCGAGTTGCAACGGAAGGTTTGTAATTGACTGAATTTTCAGCACTACGCTTTCCATCATGGAAGGCTCATCGATCTCAGGAAGACCAACGTTGACGTCAAGAATATCTGCGCCTGCAGCTTCCTGATTCAATGCTTCTGTCAGAAGATAATCTATGTTGTTGTCACGGAGTGCCTGTTGAAGTTTTTTCTTTCCGGTGGGGTTTATTCTCTCACCGATGACGACAGGCTTTCTGCCGATCTCGACGCAGTCTGCAAAGCTCGTTACGTATGTGAAATTCTTGGTTGTGGGAGCAGTGAAGGGAAGTGTCTTCACCTTGTTTATCATAGTGCTGATATGATCAGGTGTCGTGCCGCAGCATCCGCCCATTACGTGTACTCCGAGCTTAGCGATCTCGACCATGATCTCTGCAAATTCTTCCGGGTCGACATCGTAAACTGTCTGACCGTTTTCAGTTCTCGGAAGACCTGCGTTGGGGTTAACAACGATAGGTAGCGAGCAGCACTTAACGAGCCTCTCAGCTATGGGGAGCATCTGCTTCGGACCGAATCCGCAGTTAATGCCGATCGCATCTACTTTAAGTCCTTCGAGCATTGCAACAGTGCCTTCGACACCGCCGCCCGTAAGGAGCTTACCTGACTCGTCGTAAACCATCGTAACGATGACAGGGAGGTCGCATACTTCGTGGGCTGCAACGACTGCAGCCTTTGCTTCGTAAGAGTCGCTCATGGTCTCGATTACGACCACGTCTCCGCCTGCTTCGGCACCTGCTTTAATTATCTCTGCGAAAACATCTACCGCATCGTTAAATGCGAGATCGCCCATGGGCTCTAAAAGCTTACCTGTAGGGCCGACGTCTATCGCAACATAAGCGTCGTCTTCGCGGCCTGCTTCTTTTCTGGCCTGCTGACAAAGCTTAACTGCAGCTGTAACTATCTCGGGAACGTTATCGAACTTGAATCTGTTTGCACCGAATGTGTTTGTGTTTACGATGTTTGAACCGGCTTCGAAATAGCCTTTGTTAAGATTCTTTATATCTTCAGATCTGTTAAGATTCCAGAGTTCCGGCAGTTCGCCGCCTTTAAGACCCAGCTTTTGCAGGATCGAACCTGTTCCTCCGTCACAGAATAACCACTCTTTTCCGAGTCTTTCACGTAAACCCATTGTTAATCCCTTTCTTTCGAGAACTCGCATGTGGCGTGCTTATTGCAGCCTTTGCATCCCGAGCATCCCTGTTTACTCTCATCGATCCCGATGCCGATTATCGCGGTAACGGATTTGGTAGGGACCATGAGGAGAGAATCGGTAAGTTCGATACCGATCTGTTTTGTTATGTCTAAAAGTCTGAACCAGTCTTTCTGGTGGTCGAGTTTAAGATCTCCGTAGCCCGGCGAAAACCTGGGGCGGAGGAATAGTCCTCTGGCTTCGTAACTTGCTTTGAGTTTGTCGTTGTAATCGTCGAGGAATGCTTCGATCGCTGCAGCGCCTGCCGCCTGATATATCGAAGCTTCGGCAGCGGAAGTAATGCCCGCTCTTCTTACCAGCATGTCGCAGGCAGGTCCTATGGTTGCGGCAAGGAGCACTGCTCCGCAGCAGCCGTTAAGGTTTCTGACAAGACCTTCTGATTCAAAGGTGACATCTTCGCCGTCAGCGTGAAGCGTGACAGTCTTTTCGGCGACCGTGATGCGGTATTCCTTTGATATGACTCTCGGGTGTGACTGGATGCTTACCTGGTCGATTGCCTTGCCGATCCTGGCCTGCATATCGGGATCGATATCAACGATACCGTGATATCCCATATATCTCTGAACTTCTTTTACGGGTATTTCGACTTCCAAAGGCATTAGTTGATGATCCCCTTAAGGTTATAGAGAATATCCGATGCGACATCGGGCTTGTTCATGGAATAAACATGAATGTGTGTAATGCCGTTTGCGATAAGGTCGATTATCTGCTCTGAAGCATAGATGATGCCTGCCTGGCGCATTGAAACGGGGTCGTCGCCGAAGCGGTCGACAATTGCCTTGAAACGCTCGGGAACGCTTGTGCCTGAGAGCTGTACGGAACGTGAAAGCTGTCTTGCTGGTGTGATGGGCATGATGCCGGGAACGACAGGAACGTTGATGCCGACGTCCTTAACTCTGTAGAGGAAGTTGTAGAAGATGTTGTTGTCGAAGAACATCTGTGTCGTAAGGAAGTCGCAGCCTGCATCTACTTTCTCCTTAAGGAAGTGGATGTCGTCGGACTTGTGAGCGCATTCGATGTGTCCTTCGGGATAACATGCACCGCCGATGCAGATGTCGGGATCCAATGATCTGATCTCTCTTACAAGGTCTGATGCGTGTTCGAAATCGTGGCAGACGATGCCGTCCTTCGGAGGATCGCCTCTTAATGCCATTACGTTATCGATATTGTTCTCGCGGATCTGGCGGATCATGTTTGCAACATGGTCTTTGGTTGAAGCCACACAAGTAAGGTGGGGCATTACGGGAACGCCGTGAAGATTCTTGATGTCTGATGCGACCTCGATAGTCATTTTCGAAGTCGAGCCTGCCGCACCGTATGTTACTGACATGAATGAAGGGCCGAGTGCTGCAATGGCGCCTGCTGCCGTCTTAACGTCATTAAGACCTGTCTCAGCCTTGGGAGGGAAGACCTCAAATGAGATCGTAGGTGTCTTATCTGCGAGTATGTTGCTGATCTTCATGATGTTTCCTCGTTTTTGGTTTTTATCAATTCTATCAGAAAAAGGATTGATATCCATTTATTTAATAAACTTAAAGAAAAAAGTATGGTGCGTTCAATATTTTTTTACATTTGGCTGATAAAATCAGTATATGGCGTTTTGGTTTTTTCAATCTGGTTCAAAGGAGATATGACATGGATTTTCAGGCTTTCGTTGACAGTATTGACACTATGACTTGTGTTATCTCAGTTGAGATGAAAGAAGACGGCAACTATGGCGATATCCGCATTGTTGCAGGCAATGAAGCCTACGTCCAGTCCATCGAGACGGTCTGGGACGGCCCCCGGATGATGAGCAATAAGTTCGTCCCGAACAGCAAATACCAGAATTATTTCCCGACCGATCTGAATTTTGAGAGAGTCTGTTACCGTGCGGCAGTCGAAAAGCAGCCCGTACACACATATGTCCATCCTGACAGATTTGATTTCTGGTTCGATCTTTATCTGATCCCTCTGAAGAGTGAAGGCAATATGCATTACTGCACATATACCCAGGTCGTAACGCCGAAGGCCGATACAAAGAAGATGTCGAATCTGTCTCAGGATATTGCTTCAGCCGTGCTGAACACCTGCATCAAGCTTACAAACACTTCTGATTTCAAGGAGACATTGAACGAAGTTGTAAAGGATGTACGTGAGCTCTGCGGTGCAATGATCTGCTGTATCCTGTCGGTCAACCCGATAAACAAGACATGCAAGGTCATGGCCGAGAACAGTGACGAAGAGTATAAGGAGATGACATTGCAGTCTATCCTTGTTGAAGATCCGGATTTTTATACGAATGTTGTCGAAAAATGGGAAGATACCATTGGCGGAAGCAACTGCCTTATCTTAAAGAACGATTCGGATATGGAATACCTTAAACAGAAGAATCCCACGTGGTATGAGTCCATGATCACTCACCGCGTTAAGAGCATCGTCCTTTTCCCGATGAAGTTCGGCGAGGAACTTTTAGGCTATATCTGGGCTACGAATTTCGACACCGGAAAAGTCGATGAGATAAAGGAGACGATGGAGCTTACCACATTCTTCGTTGCTTCATCGGTTGCAAGCGTTCAGCTTATCAAGAGACTTAAGATCTTGAGCTCTGTCGACATGCTTACGGGCGTACTTAACCGTAACGAGATGAACGAGCGCATTGAGCGTGTCGTATCAGGTGAAGACCTCATCCGCGATCTCGGAATAGTATTTGCCGATATCAACGGCCTTAAGCGCGTCAATGACGATCAGGGACACTTTGCAGGCGACCAGCTTCTCAAGCGTGCCGCAGAGTATTTAAGAGACAATTTCAAGATGTGCGATGTTTACCGTGCCGGCGGCGATGAATTCATGATAATCATCCCGGATACAAATGAGAAAGAACTTGAAAAGCTTTGCGCCGAACTGAAGTCGAGAGATCTCGGATTCGGTTATGCAAGCTTTGCGACAGGATGGAGCTGTGTCGGTGATTCGATGGAGATCCGCAAGGCCATGCATACTGCAGATGAGCGTATGTATGCCGATAAGGCTAAGTTCTATGAGGATCATCCGGAGCTCAAGAGGTGATAACCGGATTTACGGTTTATCCCCTTATTCCGGAGGCAATTTGATTAGTTAATCTACATAAGAAAAACTGTTGCCCGGGCATAGTTTTTTGATATACAGCGGTTGTCCTCAAGTAACTCCCGATAGATTATAATTTTTACGATAAAAGAGAAGGCCGGTTTTTTTGCCTTTTGTTTTTTGGAGGTTAATTATGAAAAAGTTACTTTCGGTTGTTTTGGCAGTCGTAACGACACTTGCCATGGCAACAGGTTGTGCAAAGCTCAATGACATCAAGGACATGGCTGAAGAGTCTGATTTTTCAGGTCTTGTATCAGTAGGTCAGGATATCGTTGAGGAGGTGAACATCGAGAAGCCGACACAGGACCGTGCAGGCAATGCAATCACAGTTCCTGACAATGTCGAGAAGATCGTTTCAATGGCTCCTTCCACAACACAGGTTCTCGTTGAGCTCGGTCTCGGCGACAAGATCGTCGGTATCGATACAAACTCTGCAGCATTTGCAGACAAGCTTCCTTCAGGCGTTGCACAGT